>Ga0207426_1000135_pt1 | contig 202216 bp, 162 predicted proteins | sample AraplaMF_Cvi_mMS_FD_184265 | JGI IMG/M metagenome (GOLD analysis project Ga0207426, IMG submission 184265) | Arabidopsis root microbial communities from the University of North Carolina, USA - plate scrape MF_Cvi_mMS (SPAdes) (version 2) | ecosystem: Host-associated > Plants > Roots >...
ACGGATTACGGTGTACCCTGATTTCTTTGCTTCGGTTTCTATGAGTTTACCTACGTCTGCCACACGGGTGCCGCTCTTGATATAATGGATTGCTTTATAGAGGATCGCCTTTGAAGCATCCACGAGATGCTGATGCTGATGAATATCTTCTCCGAGTACAAAAGAGCCGCCATTGTCTGACCAGTAGCCATCCAATTCGGCAGATACATCTATGTTGATCAGGTCGCCCTCCTTTATGATTTTCTTATCGGACGGAATACCATGTGCGATCTCATTATTTACGCTGATACAGGTCCAGCCGGGAAAGCCATAAGTTAGTCTGGGAGCTGATTTGGCGCCTAACGCATTTAATATCTCTCCTCCAAATTCATCTATCTCTCTGGCGGTCATACCGGGTTTGGTATAATTCCTCATCTCTCTCAGGGTAACAGCTACTGCTTCACTTACCCTTTTCATGCCGTTAAGCTCTGCTTCTGTTGTGATAGACATATTTTTTTATTTAAAAGTACGAAAAAATAGAGGTAACGAAACAGCGGGCTGTCATGAATAGCGGCTTACATCAATATTCCCCACTCATCGTCGCGTTCCGGATAATCCTTGAAACGTTCGTTGCCACCACGATCTTTCCAATCGGAATCAATGACCAGTTTGGAGCTGATACCGCCCCTGGGATTACAGATCAGGGTAATCCTTAAACGATCGGCGCCATATACTTCCATCATGTGGTCGTAGATAATGTTGATGAGCCTTTCGTAGGATACAATGATATCACGGAGATGATATACATAATGTTTAAGCGACTTCAGCTCTATGATCTTATTCTTGGGGTAAAAGGTGATATAGAGTTTTGCGAAATCAGGTTGCTCCTGTACTCCCAGGAAAGTAAACTCCGGCACTTTTATCTTCATTTCATATTTTTCCTTGGAGGGATTGGGGAGACCTTTTAACAATGTTTTGTCGATATGCTGATATAGCTTTTTAGTCATTAGCTTTTGGCTTTTATAATTTCATAAATATACAAAGATTCGTATTTATTGATCTTCCTTACATTTCTAAAACTGAAGAAGATTATTATTTATTAATCTCTTGCTTTATTCAGGAACAGCCAAAAGCTAATGCCTGAAAGCTAGCTTTCGATGTACTGCGGAGGCACTTCGTCCGTTAACCAAACGCCATTTACGGACAGATAAAAGGGTATACCATCCCGATGCATACGGCCACTTTGAATGGTAAGGATTTTGGGTGCTCCTCTCCTGCTGCCTACATTTTCTGCGGTGCAGAGGTTATCAGAAAGGTGAACATGATGCCGTTTTCCTTTCTGCAGACCAGTGTTTCTGATAGCCCTGATAAACTTATCGACCGTGCCATGATACAGGAACTCCGGCGGTGTAGCCACCGGCAGATCGAGCATCACTTCCAGTGAATGGCCCTGGTTGGCACGTATCCTGGTTTTATCTTCATTAAAAGAAAATCGTTGTTTATCATTTTCTGCCACTACCGTTTCCAGTGTTGCAAAAGTAAGGGTTCGGCCATGTGCTTTACATTGTGCCAGCAGTGTGGCCACATCAGCCCAGCCGTGGTCGTCCAGCGGCAGTTGTATTGTTTCCGGGCTATGCCGGAGTATAAGACTCAGAAATTTACTGATAGATTTTATGTTCATATTATTTCAATTGGTCCCTGACTACCATGAGCGCGTAACCTAAGAGGTTATGGCCGCGCCACTGTAAGGGATTTTCCACCTGTTCGTTGTTGGCCGACATTCCTATGCCCCAGATACGGTCCATAGGACTGGCTTCTACCAGTACGCGATCAGCGGTGTTTACTAAAAATTGTTTCATATCAGGGTGCTGTGAAAACTTATGATAGTTCCCTGTCACCACCAATTCAAATTTATGGGCATCCCAGGCAGCTGCATCAAAATTTTTCACTTGTCTCCCTAGCTTTTTTACTTCATCGGGCGTATTAGCCTGCAGGATTTTCCCGAGGGTGACACTGTCTCCGAAAAGTCTTGCCTTTCCGGCCATCATCCAGTGTTCAGCAGTTTTATAGGTAATCTCCTCTACCGTAAAAGCAGATGGATACCACTGACTAAAGCAGCTCTGGGTAATACTTCCATCGGCAGATGTGCGGTGTCCCCAGAAGAAGATAAATTTTATTTTCTCTTTGGCCTGATACTTTCCGATCAGCCATTCGTTATTGTACTTCATGGTATTCGAATCTGTTTTTGAAGGCATTTAAATTTAACTTTTTCTCACCGGATTCGTAAATGGCAAATACGACCTGTACAAATGCGTGTTTAAATACTTCGTTGTTTGTGATGTGATGTGCAAACCAGCGGGCCACATCTTCCGCATTGTTTCTGAAAACGCCGCAGCCCCAGGCGCCGAGGATGAGCGTCGTTTGTTTTTGTGCCACTGCTACGGAGAGCATTTTTTCTATCCGGCCCAGCATCACGGCTTCCATGTCTTTCAGCCGTTCCGGTTCATTATTCCTGATGGCGCCGGCGTTGACAGCAGGTGAAGTAAGTATTGATACATGATAAGGCTGATCCAGCAGCGCATCATGGTCATCCCTGAAAACGGGTACCAGTGGGGAATAGATCATATGATCCGTATACAGACAGGTGCCATTGCCCCTGTTAATATCATACATCACCTGTTTGGTTCTGAGGCTGGCATACAAGCCGCTGGCTCTCGCCAGCGCTTCTTCCTGGGCTTGCGCACCGCCGAGGAAACCACCGCCCGGATTTTTTGCGGAAGCGAAGTTCAGGCAGCAGACGGATGAAACCCCTTCTGTTACAATGAGCCGCCGCGCTGCAGCAAAGGTTGTTTCCGGGGTAACGGAAATGCGTGTATGATGTGCGGCTCCTGTTTTCAGCAGTTCGTCGCGTTGTTTAAATACCAGCGGAAAGTCGTCCGGCCGGTAATGGATGGTGTTGGCAATAGAATGCTGTAATGCATCACCTATATGTATTAATTCGCCTCTATTATTCTGATAGCCTCCCTTCTCAATAATATCGAGGGTTTCGTATGCGATGGCTACTCTTTTGCTTTTGTTCATGGCCTGTTAGTTTTCATCAGGGCGTTGAAATATTGGTGGGGTTAACCTTTTCTCTTTATCCCTGTGGGTCTAAAATTTGTTTACGTCATTATGACGCAAAGTAAAGAAATATTTTTCTAATGCGGATATTTATTTTTTTGTGAGATAAAAATAAAGGGAGCCATGAAGGGGGTAAATCAGCGACAGATGCCTCTGGCGGTAGGTGTTGGCGGGGATAGCATCCCTTGTATCTTTTTATCTTGATAAAAAAATAACGTATAACCACCACAGTTAGTATTAACTTAAAATAATCAAACTGGATGATGATAGAATACTTTGTGCCTGCTGGTATTATGTTCCGCCAGTTGCAGGAAGCATTCGGCTGGGAGGCGTTTAAAGCCTTTTTCCGGCGCTATCATAAGTGGGCCCGGAAAGATCCCGAAGGCAATTACGCCAAAACCGACGAGCAGAAGCGGGACCTGTGGGCCAAAACGTTTTCAGAAGTCACCGGACGCAATGTGGCGCTTTCTTTGAAACCTGGGGCATTCCTGTTAGTGCCCCGGTAAAGGCCGGATTAGCCCATTTACCGGGCTGGACGCCCTATCATTTTCCTGAATCCAACTACCATATCCGTCAATAACCGTTTATTATAAAGGATCACCGTTAAACACCGGTGGTCCTTTTTTTGTTACTCATAAACAGCCATGTAAAAATAAATTTGGAATTAAATTGTACACAATTTAATTTTACAAAATAAATTTTGATCATCATGGCAACACTTGAAAAATTATACACTGCTTATGCCACAGCAACGGGCGGTAGAAACGGACATGTTAAATCATCCGACGGCGTTCTGGACCTTGGCGTAAGAATGCCAAAAGAACTGGGCGGCAGCGGTGGCGCATACAGCAATCCTGAACAACTGTTTGCAGCAGGATATGCAGCCTGTTTCGACAGCGCGCTTAACCTGGTGATAAGAACACAAAAGGTAAGCAGTGGCACAACGGCCGTTACAGCGGATGTGAGCCTGGGTAAAAATGAAAATGGCGGTTATGGTTTAGCGGTAAAATTACAGGTGGCCATTCCGGAAGTAGAAAAGCAACTGGCGCAGGAATTAATAGAGAAAGCCCACCAGATATGCCCCTATTCCAACGCCACCCGCGGTAATATAAATGTTGAGTTAGAACTGATCTAAAATTTCTCCTCATGCAAGTATTGATTGTATTGACCTCGCACAGCGAGTTGGGTAATACCGGTCACAAAACCGGTTTCTGGGTAGAAGAATTTGCGGCACCGTATTACGTATTGGCGGATGCAGGCGTTGATGTAACACTGGCTTCTCCCAAAGGCGGACAGCCTCCCATTGATCCTAAAAGTGAACTGGCCGAATTCCAGACAGCAGCTACCACACGTTTTAAACAGGATGAAGGCCTGCAGAAAAAGCTGGCCAACACCATAAAGTTAAACGAGGTACGCGCAGATGATTACGACGCCGTATTTTATCCGGGTGGACATGGTCCGTTGTGGGATCTCGCCAATGACCCCAGCTCCATTGCACTCATTGAAACATTTTACCAGCAACATAAGCCGGTGGCTTTTGTTTGCCATGCTCCTGCTGCACTGGTGAAAGTAAAAGGACCCGATGGCGCGCCGCTGGTAAAAGGTAAAGAAGTAACCGGCTTTAGTGATTCAGAAGAAGAAGCAGTACAGCTGACTACCGTAGTACCGTTCCTGTTAGAAGACGAACTCAAAAAGCTGGGTGGCATTTATAGTAAAGGAAAAGACTGGCACTCTTATGCTTTAAAGGACGGACTGCTGATCACCGGGCAAAACCCGGCGTCTTCCGAAGAAGTAGCTAAAATATTAATCAAAACATTAGCTTAATTTTACGTTGTTAAATACATCCCATTGAAACAACTAAAATTGTCCAATCAGCTTTGCTTTTCGTTTTACGCAGTATCAAGACTGATCACATCACATTACCAGCCTTTTTTAACTGCGATAGACCTCACCTACCCGCAATACCTGGTTATGCTGTCGTTGTGGGAGCATGAGGTGTTGTCTGTGAAAGCGTTGGGCAAGCTGCTGCTGCTGGATTCCGGTACGTTAACGCCTTTGCTGAAAAGACTGGAAAGTAAAAAGTTAATTAAGCGGGTGCGCAGCAAGGAAGATGAACGCATTGTAAATATTCATCTTACAGAAGCCGGTGCTCGGCTAAAAACAGCTGCTGCCGACATTCCAGAAAAAATAAGTTGCAGTATGGGTTTTACGGCAGAAGAATATAGTATGCTGAAGCCTTTGGTGGATGGTGTTTTGAAGAGGCACCAGGAGGATTGATCATACAGGAGTTATAATAAACGCAGCAAGGGCTGTCTGTTTGAAACAGGCAGCCCTTGCTTATTTTCATTGACTAATGCACTTTATAAGCATCGTTCTGTTCCATATTTTTATTGGCATTCATTTCCGGCTGCGGAATGGGCAGTATGGTGCCATACAACCAGCCATAGATGACAGGAGCTTGTATTATTAATATTATCGCTGGGCTATAATTTCTCCTCCTGATTGATTATCTTTCTTTCCTGTTAATCTATTCGATCACGATATTCCACGACTATGGACAACTTCAATATTAACCGCCGCCGTTTTCTGAAAGGCGCCACTGCCACACTTGCATTATCTGCCATAGGCGCCAGCGCACTCGACTTTATCAATCCCGACAAACCTTACCGCGTAGCCCTGATAGGTACCGGCTGGTATGGTAAAAGTGATTTATTCCGTCTGATACAGGTAGCCCCGGTAAAGGTGGTGGCTTTATGTGATGTAGATAAAAATATGCTGAAGGATGCCGGTGAAATGGTCCGTAAAAGACAGGCATCCGGTGTCACGCCGCGGCTGTATACTGATTACAGGAAGATGCTTTCAGAAAATGAACTGGATATTGTGCTGATAGGCACACCAGACCACTGGCATGCCTTACAGACGATTGATGCACTGAAAGCCGGCGCGCATGTATATGTGCAGAAGCCGATCAGCGTGGATGTAATAGAAGGCGAAGCCATGGTTGCTGCTGCACGGAAATATAACCGCGTGGTGCAGGTAGGTACGCAGCGGAAAAGCACGCCACACCTGATAGAGGCTAAGAAGAATATTGTGGATGCCGGTTTACTTGGCAAAATATCGCATGTGGAAATGTGCTGTTACTATCATATGCGCAACAACGGCAATCCGCCGGTACAGGCGGTACCGGATTTCTTTGATTATGAGATGTGGACCGGGCCTGCTCCCCTGCGTCCTTACGATGGCTTACCTCATGTGCGCTGGTGGCGTACTTTTATGGAATACGGCAATGGTATTATGGGCGACATGTGCGTGCACATGTTTGACACCGTGCGTTGGATGTTGCAGCTGGGCTGGCCCAAGCGGATCACATCTACCGGAGGTATATATGTGCAAAAGGAAGGTAAGTCCAACATCACCGATACACAGTCTGCCATTTTTGAATACGATGGCCTCAACTGTGTGTGGCAGCACCGCACCTGGGGTACGCCCGCCGACCCGAAATATCCATGGTCGTTTAAATTATATGGAGAAAAAGGTACACTTGCCGCCAGCACCATGTCCTACGATTTTATACCAGAGGGAAATGGTAACCCTATTCATAAAGATGTGGTGTATGAAAAAGAAAAACACCCGGAAGATGTTACCGAACCGGCTATTGAACTTAACGCCGCCCCCGCTACCCGTCTGCATATGCTCAATTTCCTTGGTGCTATCAAAAATGGTGGCCGGCCGGTAGCTGATATTGAAGAAGGCCATATTTCCACGGCCAGTTGTATTCTTGCCAATCTTTCCCAGCAAACGGGGCGATCCCTAAGCTATGATCCGCAAAAACGGATTATTACCGGCGATCCCGCTGCCACTGCATTGTTACAACGGCCCTACAGAGGTCCGTGGGAACATCCTTTGGTGTAACTAATCCGCTCTGGCAAAGCGTTTCCCGTCATTTCAACAATCTATATTTATCTTGTAATGATTTATTTCATTTTAATAAGTATACTTATTATATTTGCACTTATAAAATAATTACTCATTCAAAAAAACAGCAACTATGTGGTCACAATCTCACACACTCATAACAAAAGAAGCTACCAAAGAACAAATGTGGAAACTGTTTGCAGACGTCAACAACTGGCACACCTGGGACGATGGCATTGAATACGCGAAACTGGAAGGCAAATTTGAAAAGGGCAATCATTTTTTACTGAAGCCTAAAAAGGGGCCCAAAATTAAAATTGAGTTATATGAAACTATTCCTAACAGGAAATTTGTAGATCTCACTCATTTTCCGCTGGCTAAAATGTATGGAGAGCATACATTTGAAGATACCCCTGAAGGACTGAAATTAACCGTCACCATGACAGTATCGGGTTTGCTCGGCTTTTTATGGAAGAAAATAGTAGCGCAGGATATTGTGAATAACTTACCGGAGGAAATGCAAAACCAGGTGCGGGTAGCCGGCAAACTATAATTATTTTTGTAAAAAATACCCGCATGAAAAAAGACAATAATGCTTTTAGTGTTGATGCCGCAGAAGAAAGTCCGGGCTTCCTGTTATGGCAGGTGACCAGTCTATGGCAAAGAGCGATCAGGAAAGCGCTGGAGAAATATGACCTTACCCATTCCCAGTTCGTACTGCTGGCTAGCACCCTCTGGCTCACACAACAGGACGAGCCAGTAACACAGATCCTGCTTTCGGCGCATTCAAAAATAGATCCAATGACCACCTCCACCGTACTGCGTACATTACAAACCAAAGGCTTATTGGAACGAAAAGAACATGCTACCGATACCCGCGCAAAAACAGTTGCCCTCACAGAAAATGGTGAAAAGGTAACACGACAGGCGATCAAGGTAGTAGAAAAATTTGACGGGGATTTTTTTGAACCCCTGGGCGCCAAAACAGGCGAGTTCAACAGGAAATTACGGTTGTTGCTGGAGCAATGATTTGTTCACAGCTCCTCACGAAATGACGCTACTCCCTTATCACTTTCACCTGCGCCGGCGCGCTGATCACAGACTGTATTTTCCCATTTGCCGCGCGGGTATGTTTTACTTTTACAACACCATAGGGCGTAGGAAAGGTTCCTTCGGCAAACTGAAGATCTCCCAGGTGGGGCACTACTCTAATTACTTTGCAGCCGGGCGCTGCTACCGAAATGCCCAGCACATGTTCCGTTAACCACGGCGTAGGTCCGGAGGCCCAGCCATGGCATAAACTATGGCGAAATCCTTTATAGCAGTAAGCACCGTAATCGCCGTGAATATCTTTTTGTCCGGGTTGTACCAGCGTATCAATACGTGCAGCATTGGGGAGCCAGTCCATGTTAAAATCTTCCCAGAACGTAGTAGCGCCCAGTTTCAGCATAGCGCCCCAGTAGCTGCGAATATCGTTTAGCCCTCCCTGGTAGTCGCCCGCTTTGGCTTTTGCCTGCAGCATGTAGTATCCGTAAAAAGTGGAATAGTCTTTAACACCGCCAACAGACAGGATTTCCGTGTTGATCTTTTCAGCCGGCATCAGGCCTGACAATGCCAGCAAGGCAGCGGCCTGTTTGGACCCATTGGCATCCGGTACATTTTTTTTCAAACGGGCAATGGCGGCTTCACATTTTTTTACTGTAGCCACATCGTTCAACATCTTGCTCAGCGTAGCGCCGGCGTCGAGTGTCATGATCAGCATAGCCTGTAACCCAGCATGGATCCCGGCTTTATTTTCACTGGACGGCCAATCGAGAAAGCGGGTACCATCCTGCAGATCTTCGCTGTTAGCCGCATCTATTTTCTTTGACAGATGATCCAGCAATCCTCTGAGATAAACCGCCTGCTCTTTCAGATACGCCAGGTTACCGGTGTGCAGGTACCAGTCGCGCTGAATAAGCACCCACCACATGGAATACGATACCATCCCGTTCATATACTGCGGCAGCGGCGTAATATCACGCGACAAGTCCAGGCTTTCAGGTACCACCTCATTGTAACCAAATACTGCGCTGATGGTAGATGTTTCGGGATGCATATCGCCGATCCACACGAGGCGGTCGCGCTTAATCCCATCCCACAAATAATCCTGCATATTAAGATGCACTGTGTAGGCGCCGGTAAGCCAGATCTGGTTCAGCAACTCATCGCTGCATTTGAAGGAACCGATGTAAGGCAGATCCCTGTAAACAAAAATGGCGCGTACTTCTTTAAGTTGCAGTTCGGCGTTATCGTCGAGCAGATCGATCCGAACGAAACGGAAACCGGTGTTGCCTACTTCCAGTTTTCCCAACCAGGGTACTTCCACGATCATATCCCGTATAGCGTGGTCGTTGGTGGCGTTTTTACCGGGTTCAATATCGCTCATGGCTTCACTTACTGATTCACCGAATCGCACCCGCAGCTTTACAGGTTTACCACTTTTATACATCCCTGTTACCAGTTGCAAACCACCGTGCAGTTCTTTACCAAAATCGAACAACAAGCCAGGATGGTCAGTGGTTGTGCTTTTCAGCACACACATATTTTGATTGGCCAGGTCGGCTTGTCCGTTGCCCCGTAACAGGAAACGCGTTGCATTTGTAATGCTGCTGCCGGCGTTGGGTGTTTGCCATATAATTTTTTCGGGAGATAAATACCGCCGTACAGTAGCTGTTGTTTGAACCGTAGCCATACGGGCGCTGTCAAACACCGGCGGTAACTGTGCCATGGCTGAAATGTTGCATAGCAACAAGGTATTTAACAACAAAAACCGGGTGTATATTTTCATGTTCCAAATTCGTTTTTATAAATTAATAGTTCACTGCCGTGAGTGTTACTTCATCCGCAACAGCAGCAATACCACAGCGCAATAAGCTATTCTTTTTATAATCATTCATACTTAGTACTTTCCATCACGTGTATCAATACAATTGCCCTGTACCGCCCTGCAATAATGGGTTATCGGGGTTCAGCATGCCGCTGCGTCCCAACCATTTCATGATGGTGAGCATCCACACATCCACCGGCAATTTCAATACAAAGCCATGATCGCCTTCCGGGTAGATATGCATTTCAGCCGGAACATGCTGATGCCGCAAGGCCTGGTAAAACAACAGGACATTGTCTACATCCACCACTTTATCATCGCCTGTATGAAATATAATGGTGGGTGGCGTTTGCGGTGTTACCTGCCGGTCGTTGGAGTAGTATTTTACTGCCAGCTCATCAGGGTTATCACCCAATAAACGTTTACGGGAGCCGGCATGGGTAAGATTTTTTTCCATGCTTATCACCGGGTATACGAGGATCATAAAATCCGGGCGCAGGTTCAAACCGGCGTTGGCTCGCAATACCGGGCGATCGAAATGTGTTCCTGCTGTAGATGCCAGGTGACCGCCGGCAGAGAAGCCCATGATGCCAACCCTTTTGATATCAATATTCCATTCCTGTGCGCGTGCGCGGATCATTTTCATCGCTTCCTGTGCATCCTGCAGCGGGCCGCTGCTTTTATCGGTCATGATCTTATCGGCCGGTAAGCGATACTTGAGTACAAAGGCTGCAATGCCCTGCTGCTGGAAGTATTCAGCGATATTCAATCCTTCGCGTTGCAATACCACTGATGAATAACCACCACCGGGGCAAATCAATACTGCAGTGCCGGTAGCCTTTTCTTTGGGCGGCAGATAAAGCGCGAGTGTTGGCACGCTGGTGAGCGCGCGGCTATTGTATTTATCCGTGATTTCTTCATCCGGTGAAGCAATTCCTCCGGGAGGAAGACCGGCGTATAATGGTATTACATTTTGTGCATTGGCAAAGATGGCAACAAAACAAAAGAGAAAGGTAAAGAGGGTACGCATAGCATTATTTATTGATCATAATTTAACCAAAACTTCAGAAAGTAACATCATGTGTTGCCGAATAATATTTCAATGCTATCAGATCGTTGGGTAAGGGCTTGCTATTCCAGGCTGTATGGATGGCGAGTGCCGCTCCCATGGCAGTAGCCTGCGCCATAGATGCAGCAAAGATTTCCATCTCCGGGAAAAATGCCGCCAGCAAATTCATATAAATAGCATTTTTGCTGAACCCACCGTCAACGAATACACGTTTTACCGCAGAGCCTTTCAATACTCTTTTGGTAGCCAGGTATTGCGCATTGGCAATATCGAGCATGAGCTGATGATAAGCTTCTGTGTCGGATGCAAATGATGACAAATCACGCTGACCGAACACGGTTACCTGTAACAGTTTCGGATGAGGTATTAATAACGCGTCTTCTCTCTTATTACGCTCTTTCAGTTGCTGAATAATGTTGCTATCGAATTCAATACTGCGGTAATGTCCCGGATGCTGATTAAAGTGATCGGCTATACGTTTTACCTGTTGCTCGTGTTCATAACCGGCAAACAGTCGCGACGCCTTTACCGGCTTGCCCTGGAAAGTCATATAGCAGAGACAGTCCGCCGACAGCTCTTCTTCCGTAAGTGGCGTATCATTAAACGGGTTTAAACTGATACACCAGGTGCCGGTGGAGATCAGTACAAAAGGTTCCTGGAAATTAACCAGGTATGGAATAAGCGCAGCGGAGCTGTCGTGCAGTCCGGTGCCTACTACATAACTATTGCCTGGAAATGCCGCGGGCATTACTTCCCCGGAGGAAAAAAGAGGCGCCAGCTTTTCCAGCACCCCTTCCTTTATTACCCACGTATGATAATTATTTTGTTGGAAATCCCACAGGTTGGTATGGCATCCGATGCTGGTAATATCCGAGCAGGCAACGCTCGACAACAGGTAACTCATGTACTGCGGTAAGTGCAGCGCATACTTCACCTTTTCATACACTTCAGGGCGTGTATGTTTGAGCCGGTATAGCTGCATACCGGAGTTCAGGCTGCCCAGCACCGGTGATGCCGCCTGTATGGAAAATGCCTGTTCGCCGCCATATTGTTGATAAAACTGTTCACTAAGCGCAACCGGGTAATCTTTCAGGTAACTGTACAGGGGAGTCAATGGGCGCCCTTCTTCATCGATATACACGAGGCTGGCGCCATAGGCAGAAAAGTTGATGGCTTTAACTACCAGGTCCTTTCTGCGGAAGACTTCCCTCAGGGAGTCAAACACAGAGAGCCGAAGGCTTTCCAGGTTTTCACAGGGCGCCCCATCTTCATCCACTGTTTCCGTAAAACGGGCTGTTCGCTCAAAGACGATCCGGTACTGTTCATCAAAGAGAAACAGTTTTTTGTTGGTTTTACCAACATCAAAAATGGCTATAACGGGAATTTCGCTCATAACAATTTTAAAGGGTTACAGACCGGTGGCCATGGTTTTCAATCCTCTTTCCTGTATCAGGTTCGCTCTCACTTTTTCTGAACGATATAAAGCCAGTGGTTGCAATGCGCCGCCTGCTTGCTGTCTGGCTGCAGCTACCAGCGGACGAACATCGGTTCGAAATGCCTGTTGCAATATTTCCTGTGCCGTTACCACATCATTATTCTGTTGTGCTGCCAGCAATTTTTTTCGGTCTACCAGCAATGCCTGTGCATAGCTGATCATGATCGCTTCCACTGATTGCAGCAGGTCTTCCAGCGGGTCCTTTACGTTGTGCGAAGCATCGATCATCCAGCCCAGGTCTGTATTATGATTCATACCTCTCGCATCCATCCCGTCTACCAGTTCATTAAAAATGAGGAATAGCTGGTAAGGCTTGATGCTGCCTACGGTAAGGTCATCGTCTCCGAATTTGGAATCATTAAAGTGGAAGCCACCGAGTTTGCCTTCCATCAGCAACAGTGAAACGATTTGTTCGATGTTGGCATTAGGCAGGTGATGGCCCAGATCCACGAGGGAATAAGCTTTTGGGCCCAGTTTACCGGCATACAGCAGCGACTGTCCCCAGTCACCCACCGTAGTGGAATAAAAGTTAGGTTCTGCTGCTTTGTATTCTACAAATACTTTCCAGTTGTCGGGCAAGGCGGCGTAAATTTCCTGGAGTCCTTCAAGGGTGTTCTGGAAAGCGTGGCGGAAGTTTAATTGTCCGGGGAAACAGGAGCCATCAGACAACCAAACGGTCAGTGCTTCAGATCCAAGTTCCACGCCGTGCCTGATCACTTCAATATTATGTTCCACGGCTTGTTTACGCACCGCTTTATTGACGTGCTGCAACGAACCGAATTTATAGCTGTGTTGTTGTCCGGGCTGATCCTGGAAAGTGTTGGAGTTCATGGCATCGAAGCGCAGGCCATGTTGCGCCGCCACGGTTTTTATGTGTGCCGGGTTGGAAGGCACATCCCAGGGAATGTGCAGGGATATGGCGCCGCTGGACTGGTTGAGCTGATGCAGCAGCCCCACGTCTTCAATTTTTTCTTCCAGGTTGCGCGGTTCTCCTCCGCCGGGGAAACGTCCGAAGCGGGTGCCGCCGGTACCGAGGGCCCAGCTGGGAATGCCCACCTGGAAAGCGGTGAGGCGCTGCAGTATTTCTGCCGTTTGTGGTATTTCGCCGGCGATGTAGTCGAATGCACGCTGATGGGTGGCCATCAGTGAATCATTATGTTCCTCTATTTTATATTTTTCTATAAGCATGATTCAGTTTTTAAAGCAGGATAAAATACAGTTTTTATCTCACAAAAGCCATGGCTACGCCACCGTCTACATTGAGTACATTACCGGTAGCTTTGTTCAGCAAACCGCCTACAAAAGCATAGCAGGCGTTGGCAATATCTTCGGGTACAATGATTTCATTGAGCAGTGTGCGTTTGGCATAAAATGCCGGCAGCTCTTCCACTTTTACACCATATGCTTTGGCGCGGCCTTCTGCCCAGGCGCCCGCCCATATTTTACTATCAGAGATCACCGCATCAGGGTTTACCACGTTAACGCGTATACGATCTTTTCCCAGTTCCGCAGCATTAAGGCGGCTGAGATGCAGCTGTGCAGCCTTGGCTGAGCCATAGCCGGCGTTATTGGGGCCGGATACCAACGCATTTTTGCTGACGATGTTCAGCACATCGCCGCCGGTACCTTGTTTACGCATAATATCTGCGCCTGCCTGTGTAACGAGGAACTGGCCTTTTACCAATACATCATAGAGCAGGTCCCAGTCTTTTTCGGTATGGTCTTCCAGTGGTTTTGAGATAGAGAGACCGGCGCAATTAACAACGATATCTACTCCACCAAAGGCCAGTACGGCGGTATTATAGGTTTTATGAATGGAGGCAGCGTCGGTTACATCGAGCAGATCGGCGGCGAATACATCTTTGCCGTATAGCGTATTAAATTCTTCTGTGGCGGCGGCGAGGCGCTGTGCATCGTTATCGTTGATCACTACCACGGCGCCTTCCTCTGCAAACTTTTTGGCGATAGCTTTACCAATACCGCCGGCGCTACCGGTAACCAGGGCGATACGACCGGTGAGTGCTTTGGGTTTAGGCATGCGTTGCAGCTTTGCTTCTTCCAATAACCAGTATTCGATATTGAAAGCTTCCTGCCGGGGCAGCGAGGTATACGCTGAAATAGCTTCCGCTCCTTTCATCACGTTGATGGCATTGATATAAAATTCTGCTGCTACCCTGGCGGTTTGTTTATCCTTTGCGAAGGTAAACATGCCTACGCCGGGATAGAGGATAACTACGGGGTTAGGATCGCGCAGGGCCGGGCTGTTGGGATGCTTACAGGTATTGTAGTAATCGGTATACATCACGCGGTAGGCTTCAAAGAGCGGGGCCAGACCGGATTTTACGGCTGCCACATCTGAAAGATCCGCATCGGGGGCAAGGTTCAATACCAGCGGGCTTATTTTGGTACGCAGGAAGTGATCCGGGCAACTGGTGCCCAGGGGTGCCAGGCGGTCGAGGTCGTTGGAGTTGATAAACTCCAGCACCCTTGCATCGTCGGTAAAGTGACCTATCATTTTCTGCCTGGAAGAGCAATAGCCCCGTAAAACCGGCGCTAATGTCGCCGCCTGGGCCTTGCGTGCTTCGGGTGATAAGGACCCGATTTTTGCGCCTCCAAATACCGGTTTATGACGACCCGTATTTTTCTCCAGGTATTCTGCACAACGTTCTATTACTTCGAGGGTATTGATATAGCTTTCGTAGGCGGTATCGCCCCAGGTAAAGAGGCCGTGTGAGCCGAGCATGATGCCGCGGATACCGGGGTTTTCGTCGAGGCATTGTTTCAGCTGCAGGCCCAGATCGAAGCCCGGTTTCTGCCAGGGCACCCAACCGATGCTGCCATTGAATAATTCCTGTGTGATCTTTTTGCCATCTTTGGCTGCTGCTATGGCGATGGCGGCATCGGGATGCAGGTGATCAATATGTTTGAATGGAAGAAATCCGTGGAGCGGGGTATCGATGGAAGGCGCTTTGGAGTTGAGGTCATAAATACAGTGATTAAACAGTTCTACCATCTCATCTTCATGGGCGATGCCCCTGTAAATACGTTGCAGGCTGCGAAGACGGTCTACATATAAAGCCGCCAGCCCGCTCTTTTTAAGGGTGCCCAGGTCCCCGCCGGAACCTTTTACCCACATCACTTCTACCAGCTCTCCCGTTAATGGGTCTTTAGCCATCGCCTTACAGGAGGTGTTTCCTCCTCCGTAGTTGGTGAGCCGCAGATCAGCTCCGAGTAAATTGGAACGATAGATCAACAAGGCTACTTCGTCACCAGCCATGCCGGCTGCTGTTGCTTCATCCCATAAATAGCTGACATGCCTGAATTGCGTGGTAGTTCCATCTAAAGACATACTATATAATTTTAACGTTTTTTAATTGTGATAATATTGCGGGTTAATTTTCGAGTGAATTACCATATCCCACCAGGACTACAGAAAGAATAATAGTGAATATACCGAGTGAAATAGTGGCGAATGTTTTCTTACTGGCGTTCTTCCATTCCTTCAGCACAAAGCCCCACATGCCTGAAATCAGGATAATAAAAGCCATATGCAGTATCCATGAGCTGGCATCATTGCCCAGCTTACTTTCACCCATGCCATAGAAAAAGAATTGCAGGAACCAGGTGGTTCCGGCGATGGCGGCGAACACATAATTTTTTACCAGGGGCGTTTCCTTATTGGTATAGTCGTTAAAAGATTGATTCCGGGTGTTCAGGATCATGCACCAGATAAAATTGGTGGTAAGTCCGCCTAACATGATCACTACAAAAATAACATTGTTCCGGAACAAAGGGTTGGCATTATTGGCCTCTGCCGCCTTCCCCATACTGTTACCCGCGCTGATGGCAAAGCTCATACAGGCGCTGAGTATACCGGAAACAATGGCCACGGCCAATCCCTTACGCAGATCGAATTCCTTTATGCTTTCTGTCTTCTGTTCGGCAGACAGTTCTTTTTCCTTCAGCATCCCCGCCCTGCCGCAGATGGCGATTCCCACCAGGCATACTGCAACGCCCAGCAATACATACATTCCCCTGCTGGTGTGCAGCATAGCGCCAAAAGTGTTAGGATCGTTGGTAAACAGCCCCCTGTAAATGGGTGGAATGAGTGCGCCAAAGGCGGAACAGAAACCCAATGCTACGGCCATTCCCAGCGACATGCCCAGGTATCGCATAGACAAGCCAAAGGTTAACCCGCCAATACCCCATAATACACCCAGGAAATAAGTCCAGAAAAGAACGCTGCCCTCCGTGCTCCGGATAATATCCATGAAGCCGGGAACGGTAAACCAGGCCGCCACCAAAGGTACCACCAGCCAGGAAAATATCCCTCCCACGATCCAGTAACTTTCCCAGCTCCAACCCTTCACTTTTTTGTAAGGGATATAAAAACTGCCGGATGCGAATCCACCTATAAAATGGAATAAAACTCCCAATAAAGCCTGCATAATAACGTTGTAATTTGTAACGTGGAAAACTATTGTTTCATAAAAATAAAGCATGTATAATTTTAAACTGTCATGGACTGTCATGCTTCCAATATCCTTTACCAATTGTAGAATTAAATTACTATCATTGTCGGGAAAAGTTGCTGACAGCTAATTCCACGAGACTAATATCGATAGCGCCATGAAACAACATCCGATTTTCAAGTATTTATTTATAGACGATTTTTCTGCCACACCAAAATATTACCAGCTGGCCAACTCTATTATCAAAGCGATTGTAGACCAGAAAGTGCAGCAGGATGATATTTTACCTTCTATCAATGAAGTAAGCTATGCGTTTGAAATCTCGCGGGATACTGCTGAAAAGGCCTATAAATACCTCAAAGGCCTGGGGATACTGGGATCTGTTCCAGGCAAAGGTTATTATGTACAGCAAACCAATCTCGACCAGCAGTATAAGATATTACTCCTGTTCAACAAACTGAGCGAACATAAAAAAATCATTTATGATTCTTTTGCGGACAAGCTTGGGGAGCAGGCGAATATTGATTTTTATATTTATAACAGCGACTTCAGTTTATTCAAAAAGCTGCTGTCGCAAAATATCAACGAATATACACATATTGTCATCCTCCCGCATTTCAGAGAACGCTGGGAGCATGTAGATGAAGTGATCAATACCATTCCCAAAGAGAAGCTGATATTGCTGGATAAAAAACTAAAAGGGGTAACGGGCGAGTACGGCGCGGTATATGAAAACTTCCAGGAAGATATTTATGGCGCGCTGGAACAGGCCAGGGACCGGCTTCAGCAATACCACACCCTGAAAATTATTTACCCGGAAAACACCTATTACCCGGAAGAAATATATGAGGGCTTTGCACAGTTTTGCCAGAACTATGCCTTCAACAGCAAAAAAGTGAGCGAAATTGAAGAAGAAGATATACAACCGGGAGATGTATATATCAACCTGCGGGAAAACGACCTGGTGCTGCTGATAGAAAGGATTATTTCCCTGAACCTGCAGATTGGTAAGGATGTAGGGGTTATTTCCTACAATGAAACACCATTGAAAAAATTTATCCTGAACGGCATTACCACTATATCCACTGATTTCAAGTGTATGGGAGAAATGGCTGCCCAGCTGATACAGGACCATTCCCGGGCACAGATTGAAGTCCCGTTTTATGTGACCATGCGCGCTTCCCTGTAAATTATCTACCTTTGGGGAGATAAAAAGGGCAACATGCAAATATCCAATGATCCGCTGCACGGACTTACACTCGAGAAAATAGTGACTCACCTTTACGAAAGCTACGGCTGGGAAGCGCTGGGACAACAAATCAGGATCAACTGTTTCACCAGTAATCCGTCTGTACAAAGTAGCTTAAAATTCCTGCGAAAAACGCCCTGGGCGAGGAAAAAAGTAGAGGACTTTTACGTGTATTCTTTAAGAAAAAATAAACTTAAATAACACTTGTTGCTGATATGCTTTGATAAAAGCAGGCCTTGTAAACCCCGTCGGAAGTCTCCGGTAACTTTAACCTACGCACAGCGCGTACGTTAAAACTTTATCTTCAGGCCCATCTCCTTTTTCATTGTCAGCAACGCTTCTGCGTTACCTTTGGCGTCATCCACCGGGTGGTGTGTATGCCTGGTTTTCCGCAGGTGCTTGAATGTTGTAAAGGTGTCCTTCGTTATTCCCTTATATAAGCTGCCCAGGTTTTGTGAACTGAATCCAAAAGGATTTTCCCCCAGGAAATGATGAAAATACCAGCAGATAAACATCCAGTCGAAACCGTTGTTATCGCTGATAAAAATAGGCCGGTCCTTGCTCACGGACAGGATCCAGTTCTTAAACTGTTGCATTACCAATGCAGGATCGTCAAAAGTCAGCGTTTCCTCCCTCGTGTGATTGGATACTGCCAGCGCTTCAGGGATATACCGTTCTGAAATGGGTTTCAGCTGACCGTAGAAAGTGTTATCCAGCTGCTCATTTACCAGCACTGCGCCAAATGAAATCATAGAAAAATCACCGGGTATAGGTCCGTCACTTTCCACGTCCACCATAATAAAAGCCATATGATACAGGTTTGATTTTTGGGTTAAACATTGTGTTATCCATCTTAATATTAATATTGAAAAAGGCATCCCGGCTATGCCAGGATGCCTTTAACGCCAAAGCGTTAACAGATTCTTTTATGGAGCCGCCCGGATTAAAATAAATTAATCTTAGGTGTCCATGAATATTCTGTAGATAGCATGAATACCTCCTTTTCTTTGGTGAGTAATGAAATTACAGGAAAATTCCCGAAATAAAACACACTACAGAAAAAAAATAACATCTTGCCGCAGTAGAATTATGTAAAACGATAATTATTTCTTTTTTAATGCGGCAGCGATTGCTTTCTCTGCCAGCGGCCCCATTACCAGGTAACCTTCTTTATTGGGATGCACACCATCGTGGGTAAGCGTCGATTTTAATCCCTTCTGTTCATCTGCCATAGCAGTGTAATAGTCCAGGTATACAAAACCATTTTTATCCGCGTATGCTTTGATGCGTTGATTCAGATCAGCAATTTTGGTGACCGGATCCAGTCCTTTGCGCCAGGGATAATCTAAAACGGGCAGCACAGAAGACAGCACCACTTTTATGCCGTTGGCGCTGGCCAGTTCCGCCATGGATACTATATTCCCGAAAATCGTGGCAACAGGCGTATAGCCGGTGTTGCCTGCAATATCGTTGGTACCTGCGAGGATCACTACTACTTTGGGATGCAGATCAATCACGTCGGGACGGAAACGGATCAGCATCTGTGGCGTTGTTTGTCCGCTGATGCCACGATTAATGTAAGGTTTGCCGGCAAAAAAATCAGGATTAAGATTACTCCAGCCAATTGTAATAGAGTTCCCCATAAATACCACCCGTTGCTCGCCCGCTTTGGGAGCTTCCACTTTGGCATTATCATCGCTGAAGCATTTCAAACAGGCCCAGTCCTGCTTCATCAGTTCTTCATTCTTCTCTTTTTGCTTTGCATCTGCTTCAGCCGTTGTTTGTGCCACCGCTACAGTGCTCAACATAGTAAATAATGCCACTAAAGGCCAGCTCAGTTTTTTCATTTTTATTAATCGGGTTTATGTCTTTGTTTATGATCAGGTGAATACCCCAAAATACTAAAAAAGCAATCAAGACAAAAGCAATGCTGATAATATCACCCGGTTTTGCTTTGTGCCTTATGTTTTTCGCGCCGCAATACAGGACAGTACAGGATGGTACAGGACGCAACAGGACAGGAATTCATTATTCTTCCACTAAATTTATTTCCGTTAAGAATCGCCGTTTCATCACACATAATTCCACTCGTTATGATTAAAGCTTACATCCTTTGTCGTAAAGGATCATCGGGTCTTGCACATTTTGGAGTATCCTTGTTATTCTTACTATTTATCGGCTCCGCTGCTCACGCTCAAAAAATTAATATTACCGGTCAGCTTACTGATGCAGGCACCGGTGCTGCCCTTCCCAGCGTTACCATTGGTATCAAAGGCAGCAGCCAGGGAACATTCAGCGATGCCAACGGCAGGTACACCATTGCTGCTACCGGCACAGATTCGCTGGTTTTCAGTTTTATCGGCTACGTTTCAAAAACGATTCATGTAGGCAACCGTACCAAAATCAGTGTGCAACTGGATCCCAGCAATAAAGTGCTGAACCAGGTAGTGGTAGTGGGCTATGGCACCCAGCAAAAAAAGGATGTAACCGGGTCGGTGGGCATTGTCTCCATGAAGAACGTGAAAGACATGCCCGTAGCGGGTCCTGACCAGGCGTTAGCCGGACAGATTGCCGGTATACAGGTGAGTACTTCCAATGGTATTCCCGGTGGCGGTCCACAGGTACAGGTGCGCGGTATCGGTGCTGTAGGCGCCGGAAGCCAGCCTTTATATGTGGTGGATGGTTATCCGCTGGCTTCTTCTTCCGACCAGGTTTCTGATCCAATGAATGCCATCAATCCACAGGATATTGAATCTATGGCAGTATTGAAAGATGCCTCCGCTACAGCTATCTATGGCTCCAGGGGCGCCAACGGCGTGGTGCTCATCACCACCAAACGGGGTAGTTCAGGTATTCCTGTCGTTCAACTCTCCGCTAACTACGGCATCCAGCAGATCCCCCAAAAGGGACGCCCTAACCTGATGAATGCGCAGGAATTTGCACAGTTCAGAAAAGAAGCGATCGGTGATAACATCCGCTTTACCGAACACCGGGAACCAACAGATGCGGATATCCCGGAAGCTTACCGCCATCCGGAACAACTCGGGGAAGGTACCAACTGGTTCAACGCTATTACCAGGGTAGCGCCCATGCAGGATATTAACCTCAGCGTAAGCGGTGGTACCGACAAAATCAGGACCTACATCTCTACAGGTTATTATAACCAGGATGGTGTGGTAATCAACTCCGGTTATAAACGTTTTTCCGTAAGAGCCAATGTAGATGCTAATCTCTCCGACCGTTTCAAGGTAGGCTTTAATGTGGCGCCTTCCTACACCACCCGTAAAGGGAATACCAACGGAGAAGGAAGAGGAAACTATTTTGGTATTGCCAGTCCGCTGGAGCCGGTGTACAAGCCTGATGGCAGCTACAATGCTTTTATCCAGAGTCCGGGCACATTTGGGTTACCTAACCCGGTGATGTTCCTGAACGAAGTGGTAAACAGATCGAAGAGCACCCGTATCCTGTTTAATACTTATGGAGAATATGAAATCATTAAGAACCTGAAATTTAAATCCACCTTTAACGTAGACTACCAGGAAGGCAGCGGTGAATTTTTTGTACCTTCTACCATTGGTACTACCAACGCGGCTCCTCCCAGCATTCCTTCCGGTGGCTATTTCAGCGGCAACTACCTCAACTGGCTAAACGAAAATACGCTCACCTATCAGTACAACACTGACAACGGCCACGCCTTCACGGGTTTGCTGGGCTATAGTGTACAGTCGCAAAAGGAGCAATCTGTAGGCATCAATGCCGCCAACTATCCCGATGATGATATTAAGACCATCAATGGCGCTGCTACCCTTACCAATAATCCGGGTGTTACCGACAAGACAGAATGGGCTTTGTTATCTTACCTGGCCAGGGTCAATTATGCGTATAAAGACAAATACCTGGTTACTGCTACTGTGAGAGCCGACGGTTCTTCCAGGTTCGGTCCTGATAACCGTTGGGGTACTTTCCCTTCTGTAGCGCTGGGATGGCGTATTTCACAGGAAGACTTTATGAAAACCTCCCGTGTTTTCAGTGACCTGAAAATAAGGGCATCTTATGGTTTCTCCGGTAACTTCAATATCGGCAACTATTCTTACATGAGTAATATCGGAACCAGCGATTATGTGCTGGGAGGCGCGCTGGTAGGCGGTCGTGTAATGAACACCTTGGGTAATCCGGGACTGGGCTGGGAAAAAATGCGGGAACTGAATATAGGCGTTGACGTTGGATTGTGGAAAGACCGTATTTACCTGACCATCGACGCTTATAAAAGAAATACCCAGGACCTGTTGTTAAATGTGGAAGTGCCGCAGTCCAGCGGATTCGGTACCGTAACAGAAAACAAAGGCGATATGCAGAACAAAGGCCTGGAAATCGGTATCTCTTCCCGCAACATTGAAAGCAAATCGCTGACCTGGACAACCAACTTCAATATCTCCTTTAACCGTAATAAAGTACTGGCATTGGGAAAAGACAATGCACCTATTTACTCCGGCAACTCCAGTGAAGGTAATCCTACCAATGTAAGCATGGTGGGGCAACCACTGGCCATGTTGTACGGATATGTATTTGACGGCATTTATCAGAACCAGGCAGAAGTGGATAAAGGGCCGGCATTCCCCGGTGCGATTCCCGGCAATATCCGCTTCAAGGACATCAATGGAAACGGAGTTATTAATCCGCGGGAAGACTTTGCCATCATCGGCAATCCCTACCCGGATTTCAACTGGGGCTTAACCAATATTCTCAACTACAAAAAATTTGATCTGCGGGTATTGGTAGTTGGTTCTATGGGGGCTGACCGTTTACATGCCACCAACGATTACAACGGCAATATTGACGGTGTATTCAATGTAAGAAAAGATGTAGCTGACAGGTGGAGATCCGAATCCAACCCGGGCAACGGAAAAGTGCCTACCACCAATGGTTCCGGACGTGGCAGGGTAATGTACCGCGACGTAAGCTCCCTGACGGTGGAGAAAAATAACTATGCATGGGTAAAAAATATTACGCTGGGTTACGCCATTCCTAAATTTGGATTTGTACAGAGTGCAAGAGTATATGTAAGTGTGCAGAATGCTATCCTGTTTACCAAATACAGCGGTAACCCGGAAGTAACCAATTACCTGGGTAAAGGAGGAAGTGGTGCGCTGGTACCCGGTATCGATTATTCCAGCTACCCGGTACCAAGAATTTATTCCCTCGGCGCCAACCTCTCCTTTTAATTCAGCTCCTAAAAGTATAGCAACATGAAAACGAAAATAACCTGTATCGCACTTTTAGCGATCGCACTGAATGGATGTAACAATATGCTGGATGTAAAGCCAAATTCCTTTTCCAGCGGATCAAATTACTATACCTCTGAGGCGCAGGTATTGCGGGCGGTAAACGGCTGCTATGGCCTGATGCAGGACCTATATACCGGCGACTACTGGGCCATGTCTGAAATGAGGGCGGACAATACCAATTACCAGTATGATGAAAGCGACCGTGGTGCGCAGCAGCGGGAGGAAATTGACGAGTTCCTCATCACGCCTACCAACAACTACGTCAATAATGTGTGGTCCCAATTATACCGGAACATACAACAAACGAATGTGATCCTTACCCGCATTGATGCGGTAAAATTTGCGAACGAGGCAACTAAAAAACAATATACCGGCGAAGCCAAATTTATCCGGGCCCTGTATTACTTTCACCTGGTGCGTCTTTTCGGCGGTGTGCCACTATTGGTGAAAGAAGTAGCAGGCCCGGAAGAGGCTTCCACACCAAAGAAAGCAAGTGTAGCAGAAGTATACGCACAGATTATTGCAGATGCCACGGATGCCGCTGCCAACCTGCCGGCTACCTATAGCAGCAGCGAAACAGGAAGGGCTACCAAAGGCGCTGCACTGACACTGCTGGGTGATGTGTACATGACCATGAAAGACTATCCCAAAGCCGTTACCACACTTCAACAGGTAGTAACGCTGAACTATTCACTGGTAGATAATTATGCGGATAATTTTGATCCGGCAAAAAAGAACAATGCAGAATCTGTTTTTTCCGTACAGTATAACTCCGGTATTGAAACAGAAAGCAGCAACTTCATTTTTGTGTTTGGTCCGCGTAATGGTAAAAAAGACCTGACCGGTTTTAATGGTAACCTGGGTGGTAACAACATACCTACCCCCAGCATCGTCAATGCATATGAAGCCAAAGATAAAAGGAAGGATGCATCTATCTTTATGTACGACAGTCCCACCAATGCGGCATTCGCAGAGTCTGTTGCTTTTGGCGGCAAATTGCCGCTGATCAGGAAATTTTATCATCCGCCCTATGCCCTGGACGGCCGTGCCAACGAAAACTGGCCGGTATACCGCTACTCGCAGGTATTGCTGATGCTGGCGGAAGCGATTAATGAAACCGGCAACGGAGATCCGCTGCAGTATATCAACCCTGTACGTAAACGTGCGGGACTTGATCCGCTGCCAGCATTGCCCCAGGCTGCCTTCCGGGACACCGTATTTCACGAGCAGCGCGTGGAACTGGCGTTTGAAGATCAGCGCTGGTACCAGCTGTTGCGTACCGGCAAAGCCATGTCGGTAATGACCGCTCATGGTATAGCAGAGAAAAAGCGGCTGGCAAGACTCAGCCCCGCTTCTTACAACATACAGCCGTACCAGTTACTGTATCCTATTCCTGAAAGAGAAATACGGTTGAATAAATTTGAACAAAATACCGGCTGGTAAAAAAAGTAAAAAAAATGAGGAAACGTTTGCTATATTACTACAGCTATAGCGCGACCCATTCCGATTGTATCATCTCAGGAACTCATTCAAGAATATATTATGACCACGTTCAAAAAAAGACCATTCAGGCTGCTGCTGCTTATTTCCGCCGTTTTTGCCACAGGAGTAGCCTGCAATAACGGAAACGACTCAACGTCGAAGGAAAAAGCAACCGGAAATTCGAAAATTGATGCGCTGAAATTACCCGATAATTTTAAGGCTGAGCGGTTGTACAGTCCGGGCGACAACAAACAGGGTTCCTGGGTATCCATGACCTTTGATAACAAAGGCCGCATGATCGTATCCGATCAGTACGGTTTCCTTTACCGGCTTCAGTTGCCTGTTGTTGGCGAGGATTCGTCCAAACTAAAAATTGAAAAGCTCAATATCGGCAAGGATACATCGACCCAGAAAGTATCCATGGGTTATGCCCAGGGATTGCTTTATGCCTTTAACAGCCTGTATGTAATGGTGAACCACAACAGTGATGAGCGCTTTGAAAAAGGCAGCGGTTTGTATCGTTTACAGGATACGGATGGCGATGATCAATTCGATAAAATTACGTTGCTGAAAGCATTAGATGGTGAAGGCGAGCATGGCCCCCACAGCATTGTGCTGGCGCCGGACGGTCAATCCATTTATGTGATTGCCGGGAACTTCACCAAAATCCCGGAGATGAATCATTACCGCGTACCGATGTCTACCAACATCGATAATATACTGCCGTTTATCAAAGATCCTAACGGTCACGATAATACGGTGAATACGCATGGCGGATGGATTGCCCACATTGATTCCACCGGCTCCAGCTGGGAACTGATCAGTTCCGGCTACCGTAATCCTTTTGATCTTACGTTTAATGATGCCGGTGATATGTTCACCTACGATTCCGATATGGAGTGGGATTTTGGTACACCCTGGTACCGTCCTACCCGTATTTGCCAGGTCACCAGTGGCAGTGAATACGGATGGCGCCCCGGTACTGAAAAATGGTCGCCGGCCTATCCGGATAATTTACCGCCATTATTAAATATAGGTCAGGGCTCTCCTACTAACCTGATCTATGGCGGCAAGGCAAGGTTCCCGGAAAAATACCGCAAATCATTATTTGCGTTTGACTGGAGCTTTGGAATTATTTATGCGATCAGTTTGCAACCGGATGGCGCTTCTTACAAAGCCAGTGCCGAGGAATTCCTTTCCGGTTCCCCATTGCCGTTGACAGATGGTGTGATTGGTCCTGATGGCGCATTATATTTCCTTACGGGAGGCCGTAGACTGGAGTCAGATCTCTATCGCGTTTATTATAAAGATAATAAAGAAAGCAACGAACCACTGACAGCTGCTGCGCCTACTGCAGGCGCCGACATACGCAGAAAGCTGGAAGCATACCATGGCGGGGCTAAAGAAGGCGCTGTTGATTTTGCCTGGCCTTACCTGAAAAATGAAGACCGCTTCGTGCGTTTTGCCGCGAGAATAGCCATCGAAAATCAACCGGTGAGTCAGTGGCAGAACAAGTTGCTGCAGGAAAAAGACCCTGAAACACTGATACAGGGTACCATTGCGTTGGCCCGTCAGGGTAAGGAAGATGTAAAGAAGCTGTTGCTTCCGCAGTTAATGACGATCAACTACCAGCAGCTGTCTGCATCACAACAAATAGATTTGTTACGCGCGTTCGAGCTGGTGTTTGTGCGCATGGGTAAACCCGATGCCGGGTTATCTGCACAGGTGGCAGCCTATCTTGATCCGCAATATCCGGCAAGCAATAATGATCTGAACAGATCACTGAGTAAAGTGCTGGTATACCTCGATGCACCGAAGGCGGTGGAAAAAACCATGGCTTTGCTGGCGGTGGCTAAGGATGATACGGCTGCTCAAAAAACAGCTATGCAATCGGCTGACCTGATCCTGCGCAACCCGCAGTACGGACTGGATATCGCAGGTATGCTGTCAAAGATGCCGCCGTTACAACAAACCTGGTATGCAACGGTGTTAAGCCAGGCGAAGAATGGCTGGACGCCTGCATTACAGGAAGCCTATTTCAAATGGTTCTATCATGCATTTACCTTTAAAGGAGGTCATAGCTTTATTGGTTTTATTAACGGCGCGCGGAAAAATGCGCTGGCCAATGTGCCTAAGAATGAGTTCGCACATTTCAACCAGCTCTCCGGCGACTCGCTGCTAAACAGCGGCGGTAACCTTGCGCAGGGATTCCCGCAGCCACAGGGCCCTGGCAGACACTGGAAACTCGAGGAGGCCGTAAAGGTAGTAGACAGTGGTTTAACCAATCGCAACTTTGAACAGGGCAGAGCCCTGTTTGCCACGTCGTTGTGCAGTTCCTGTCATGGTATGCGCGGCGAAGGCGGTGTTGCCGGTCCCGATCTAACGCAATTGGGTACACGCTTTTCTACCAAGGATATCCTGGAAGCTATTATCGACCCGAGTAAAACTATTTCCGATCAGTATGCCGCTACGGTATTTTCGTTGAAAAACGGGGGTTCTGTATTAGGCCGCCTGGTAAGCCAGGACAAAGATAAATACGTGATTTCGCAGAACCCTTTTGCGCCAACAGAGCAACGCGAGCTGTTGAAGAAAGAAGTTTCCGGCACCAAAACATCTACCGTTTCCGTGATGTTGCCGGGGCTGATTAACCGCCTGAATGAAGAAGAGCTGCGTGACCTGGTGGCCTACCTGAAGGCTGGCGGCAACAAAGAGGATTCTGTTTTCCTGCGGGTAAAACAACTGGGCAGTAAATAATATTTCTTCGAGAGATAAATAACGCGCGGATGGATATCACAAAACAGCCATGGCATCATAAGCTCTCCCATCACTTACAGCTGGGCGGCATAGAAACGGCAGTGCTGGACAACGGTCCCGGCAGGGGCACCCGTATTGCCTGGGTCAATACCGGCACCGGGCTACGATACAAAGTGGTGATTGACCGGGCTATGGATATTGCAGATGCGTTTTACAACCAGCACAGCCTGGCCTGGATAAGTCATGCGGGTGTTACGGCGCCGGAAAGAATTACTGACAAAGGTTTGGACTGGCTCCAAACCTTTGGCGGTGGGTTGATGACCACTTGTGGCTTATCACATGTAGGCGGTCCGGAGTCTGATGCGTATGGCGAACGTGGTTTGCATGGCCCTATCAGCAATACGCCGGCGGAGATCATTTCCATTATACAACCCGATCCTATGAACGGGCAGCTGGAAATGAGTATTACCGGCATCATGCACCAGGTGCGGGCGTTGGGACCACAGCTGGTGTTAAAACGTACCATTGCCGGAACGCTTGGCCAGGCAGGTATCCGCGTGCATGATGAAGTGATCAACAGGGGGAATATCATTGCGCCACATATGCTGCTGTACCATTTTAATTTTGGTTGGCCGTTGGTAAATGATGGTGCAGATATTTGCTGGGAGGGCGACTGGCGCTCCAGGGCAGGCAACCCGGATCACATCTTCCGGCAGGATAATAATTACAAAAAATGTATGGCTCCGCTGGACAGTCATGCCGGTGGCGGTGAAGAAGCCGCCATCATTGACATTGCCGCCGATGCCCGGGGCTGGTGCGTATGCGGAGTGCATAACGCCGACCTGGAACTGGCGGTATCGCTCCGGTTTAAAAAGCAACAACTTCCGGTGCTCACCAACTGGCAGCACTGGGGCAAAGGCGAATATGTGATGGGGCTGGAACCCGGTACCCATCCGCCTACGGGGCAGGCAAAAGCCCGTGGAGATGACACGCTGATCCTGCTGGCGCCCGGCGAAAGCAGGAGTTATGAGTTACAGATAGACGTATTGCATACCAGCGAACAAATCAAAAAATTTCAAACTGATCTTTCATCATCCATACATCATTAAAGCCATGGAAAAATTAAGTTTAGCAGAAAAAGCACTCGAACAGGGACAAGGGATTCTCCGACTGGCACCAACCTGGGTACCCAGATCATTTTGTGTGCCAGGGCGGCGGATCAAATTACATCCGGACGATTATTACGTACTGGGAGGCGAACGTGGCGGCATCGATGAACGTTGGCTATCATCCACCACCCCGGCAAAGAACGGCCCGCTAACGGGCGAAAATGAGGGTTTAAGCATGGTGGTGGTGAACGATGGGAACACCACTCAACAATTTTTATTAAAAGATGCCATCAGCGAATTAAAAGATAAGCTGATCGGTAAAAGGCTTTGGGACGAATACGGCGCCTGGCCGATGTATTCCAAATTCTTTGATAACATGGGCCCGCTCCCCCATCATATACATCATAACGATGAAAAGGCGGCGCTGATAGGTCAGGCGGGCAAACCCGAAGCTTACTATTTTCCACCGCAGCTAAATAATCACGGCGGCGATTTCCCCTACACCTTTATGGGTATTGCTCCCGGCACCACCCGTGAGCAGATCCGGGAATGCCTCGTGAATTTCACCAAAGGCGACAATAAGATCACCAACTACTCCCAGGCTTACCGGCTGGAACCCGGCACCGGGTGGGATGTACCACCGGGACTGCTGCATGCGCCGGGCAGTTTGTGTACCTATGAACCGCAAAAAGCATCGGATGTTTTCGCGATGTACCAGTCGCTCGTAAACGAAGCCATCGTACCTGAAGTGCTGCTCTGGAACGGTACGCCGAAAGAAAGCATTGGTGATTATGATGCGCTCATGGATGTTATCGACTGGGAACTGAACGTAGATCCCGAACAATTCCAAAACCGTTTCATGCCACCGAAAACGGCAGCTAACGGAAACGGTTATACGGAAAACTGGGTATGTTACAAGTCGGCCGCGTTCAGTGCCAAAGAGCTCACCGTGGCGCCGGGAGCAACCGTAGTTATAAAAGACAGTGCCGCTTATGGTATCATCGTGATGCAGGGGCATGGCAAAATGGGGGTGTGGGATATTGAAACACCGGCGCTGATCCGCTACGGGCAACTTACCAATGATGAATTTTTCATCAGCGAAGCAGCAGCGGTAGCAGGTGTTAAAATTATAAATACCTCTGCCACCGATCCTATCGTTATGCTGAAACATTTTGGTCCGGGTAACCCTGACCTGGTGCTTTGATTGATTGCTAAAAACCTGCGTTATGAAACAGAATAATTATCCAAAGCTCCACAATGCCACCTGGCCGGGCATTGTAGGTAAAGGCGACGGTTCAGAGCCCATTATCTCCTTTGATACTTTGCTGGAGATGACCGCAGCGGCGGAGGTAGACGGGGTTAAATTCGACGGGATCGATATAGGGTTGTTTGATCCGCATGTATCGGCAGACAGTTCTGACGATGACCTTAAAAGACTGGCAGACAAAGTAGCCTCGTACAATCTTGAAATAGGCAGTCTTGTTGCGCCGATATGGCCACCCAGTGGTGGTGCCGCAATGGGGAGCAAAGAAGAGCGTGCGCGCTTCGTGGAGCAGGTGCGTAAATCCTGTCATGTTGGTCAGCGCTTGCGGGAGCTGGGTATCCGCCCTAACGGTGTGGTACGTATTGACTCTGCCTGTACACCCGATAGCTGGTCGCAGGACCCTGCCGGCAACACCAGCCTGATTGCGCAAACTTTCCGGGAAGCCTGTGATGTGGCCGCGGGTTACGGCGAAAAACTGGCGGCAGAGGGCGAAATCTGCTGGGGTGGTATGCATAGCTGGAAAGCGATGGTGGATACTTTATCGGCCGTAAACAGGCCTAATATTGGCTTCCAGGCAGATATGTCGCATACCTTCCTGTACCTGCTGGGGTATAACAGTCCGGAAGACAGGATACTGCCGGCAGACTTTGACTGGAACGACCGTGCCACACTGGAAGCTGGTTTACGCCAGCTCACGGAGGCGTTGCGGCCATGGACCATTGATTTCCACGTAGCACAAAACGACGGCACTGTTCATGGTACCGGTTCGCACGATAAAACGGGGCGGCATTGCCTGGCAACAGATCCCAACGGCAAACTGAACATCGCCGTAGATGCCGGTCACTGGCTGCGCGACAGCAACGGAGCGCTGACCAAAGCATTCCGGCATATCTGCTGGGATGGCTGTATGTTTCCCAATGCAGTAATGACCCAGGCAAAAACCTGGAATGATATCCTGGCGGCAATGATATCGGTAAGACAATTACACGGCTGGCAGGAATAGATTTTCAATCAAATAATCAGCGACTATGACAACAAAGAAAGAACTGAGGATAGGATTAATAGGATGTGGTTTTATGGGCAGAACCCATTCCAATGGTTACCTGCGCGTAAAGAACTTCTTTCCTCAGCTGGCCTGGGCGCCGGTATTGAAAGCGGTATGTTCCCGCACCGAAAGCAAGGCCAGTGCCTTCGCGGCACAATGGGGCTATGAATCTGTGGAAACAGACTGGAAAGCGCTTATCGCCAGGGATGATATCGATGCAGTAGATATCTGTACACCCAACGATATGCACGCAGAAATAGCCATCGCAGCGGCTGCCGCTGGTAAAATGATCCTTTGTGAGAAGCCGTTGGCACGTACGCTCGCCGAATCCGAAGGGATGGTAGCTGCGATTGAAAAAGCGGGTGTACCGAACACCGTATGGTATAACTACCGTCGTTTACCGGCGGTGACCTTAGCCAAACAAATGATTGACTCCGGGAAGCTGGGACGTATTTTTCACTATCGCGCCAATTTCCTGCAGGACTGGACCATTAACGCCAACCTCCCACAGGGCGGCGAAGGGCTGTGGCGCATGGATGCAGAGGTAGCCGGATCGGGCGTAGTAGGCGACCTGCTCTCCCACTGTATAGATACGGCGATATGGCTGAACGGGCATATCACCACCGTTACCGCTATGACAGAAACCTTCGTAAAGGAACGCATGCATCAGCTTACCGGCAAAGTGGAAAAAGTAAGTATTGACGATGCCTGCTCATTCCTGTGCCGCTTTAGCAATGGCTCGCTGGGGCTTTTTGAATCAACCCGTTACGCACGCGGACATAAAGCTTTATATACGTTCGAGATCAATGGTGAAAACGCCTCGATCCGCTGGGACTTGCATGATTTAAACCGGCTGGAATACTTTGATAACGCCGACGCCTCTACGGTGCGCGGATGGCGTTCTATTCATGTAACAGACGGTGACCAGCCCTATATGGATAAATGGTGGGTTCCCGGTTTGGGGATCGGCTACGAGCATTCGTTTGTACACCAGGTGGCCGACTTCCTGCTCAGCCTGGAACAGGGTACTCCCTGCTCACCTACCTTCCGCGAAGCTTTTGAAACGCAGCAGGTATGCCAGTCGGTCCTTGATTCAGCGGCTTCCGGGGAGTGGAAAGAGACAGGCAGCGTATAGCGTAAAGCTTTTAGCTTTTAGTAAATGCGGCGGACGGTAATGTGCGAAGTGCAAATGAAGAAGTAATTATTTCTCAAAAAAACAACTAAAAACATCAACTATGCTGAAAAGATCCAGTGCACTGTTTATGCCGTTGGTGGCAGCAGCCGTGCTGTTTTCCGGCAGCAGCTGTCAAACCGGCAACAGCATGGGCAAATACAATGGTTATGTATCCATCTTTGATGGCAAAACATTAAAGGGCTGGGAAGGTGACGGCGTTCACTGGCGTGCCGAGAATGGTAACCTGGTAGGTGAAGTAACCCCCGAAACATTGCTCAAAACCAATACCTTCCTTATCTGGCAGGGCGGGCAACCGGCGAACTTCGAGCTCACCTGCGAATTTAAAATCACCAAAGGAGGCAACAGCGGTATTAACTACCGCAGCGTGATGGTGGAAAATGTACCGCATGCCCTGAAAGGATACCAGGCAGATATTGATGGCGCCAACCGCTACACCGGCCAGAATTACGAAGAACGCGGCCGCACCACGCTGGCGTACCGCGGCCAGAAAACCCTGATCCCCGCTCCTAAAGTGTCGTTGCAGGATGGTATCAAAAATAACGCGTGGACTTCCGCCGTCGTTACCGGTTCGCTGGGTTCTTCTGATTCCCTGCAAACCCTGATCAACAGCGAAGATTGGAACAAATGCCGGCTGGTGGTAAAAGGTAATCACCTGCAGCATTATATCAACGAAGTACTGATGAGTGATGTTACCGACAACGACCAGGTAAACGGTAAATCAAAAGGACTGCTGGGCGTACAGGTGCATGTTGGTCCGCCGATGAAGGTGGAGTACCGGAATATTATGCTGAAACGTTTATAGGATGCGGAGGGACCGCCTTCGGCGGTTGTCTTTGACCAGGATTAATATGATTATGATGATTTCTATGATTTTATTTCTTTATTGGGTAGATGTTTACATCTTTTCAGTAAAGCTTCTGCAAAAAGGATAAAAATTTTTATCCGAAGAAGCTTAAATCAGGACAATCATCATAATCATATTAATCCTGGTCAAAGACAACCGCCGAAGGCGGTCCCTCCGCTCTTTTTTTGTTATCTTAGCTGTCTAAAAATCAGGAAACGATGCAGCTATCTATTGCCATAGACATGGACGAAACCATAGCCGACCCGATCAAAAAAGCCAGGGCATGGTACTATCGGGATTACGGCAAAACATTCACAACGGAAGAATTACACGGCAAAACGTTGTCAGACATCTTACCGGAAGAACACAAAGCCAAAATAAAAGAATACCTCAATACCACCGGATTTTTCCGCGACCTGGAAATATTTCCACATGCACAGGAAGTGGTAAAGGAGCTGAACAAAAAATATAAAGTATATATCCTTTCCGCCGCCATGGAGTTTCCCAGCTCCCTGAAAGATAAGTACGACTGGTTACAGGAATTCTTTCCTTTTCTTTCCTGGCAGCAGTATTGTTTTTGCGGCGATAAATCTATTGCGCAAACAGATATAATGATCGATGACCTGACCCGCAACTTCACCCATTTCAAAGGCAGAGCATACCTGTATCATGGCCATCACAACGTACATGAAACGGGTTATGAACGCATCATGAACTGGGAAGATGCTGCAACGAAATTATTATAGGCTGGAAGACGCTCGTGCTTCCCTTCACTACTTAAATTTTTTGACGCATGGGAAAGTTTTTTGATGATATTAAACCACCACATGAAGAATTTATCGCTGCCCAGAAAATGTTCTTCGTGGCCACTGCCCCACTCAGTGGCGAGGGGCATGTAAACCTGTCTCCGAAAGGACTTGATAGTTTCCGGATATTTTCACCCACAAAGGTGGCTTATCTCGACATTGTAGGAAGCGGTAATGAAACGTCGGCCCATATACTGGAAAATGGCCGTATCACTTTTATGTTCTGTGCCTTCGACGGTCCGCCTAATATATTGCGACTATACGGAAAAGGCTATACGGTGTTGCCCGGTGCCCCGGAATGGCAGGAACTTTCGGCACACTTTGTATTGCTGCCTGCTACCAGGCAGATTATTGTGGCAGACATCCACAAAGTGCAAACCTCCTGCGGTTTTGGCGTACCATTGTATGACTATACCGGCGAAAGGGATCATGCCGCCAAATGGGCCGCTAATAAAGGTCCGGAAGGATTGGAGCTTTATAAAGCAGAAAAAAACAGGATCAGCCTGGATGGCTTGCCAACTGATCTGGCGAGATAAAGATGAAGTATCCCTAGGGTACCACCGTAATAAACATATACGTAGCCAATATCACCAGTAACACAATTCCCTGCAGGATATTCGTTTTACCCGCATTAAAAGAAATGCTGATGGTAAACAATGACAGGATCAATAATAAAGTAGAGGTAGCATCAATTCCCAGGATGACACGGAAACCCGCAAAGTAGGTAACGATGGCTACTGCCGGAATCGTAAGACCAATACTCGCCAGTGCAGAGCCTAACGCCAGGTTCAGACTTGTTTGCAGGCGGTTTTGTGAAGCGGCCCTGATGGCGGCGATGCCCTCCGGTAAAAGAATGACCGCAGCGATAATAACGCCTACCAGGGTTTTAGGTGCCCCCATACTAACAACAATATTTTCAATAGTGGGTGATAATTTCTTTGATAACAACACCACCACTGTAAGCGCTACTACCAATAACAAAAGACTGAAACCCGTTGTCAGGCCCGACGGCGGAGTGGCATGCAGCTCTTCATCCCCGGGAATACCATCTTCAGGCAGAAAATAATCGCGGTGACGGATAGTTTGCACCGCTACAAAACTACCATAGAGTACCAGTGAAATAATGGCAACAAATATCAGTTGACTATTGGAATAGATCGGTCCTTCTTGCGTAGTAGTATAGTTGGGCAGCACCAATGTCAGAATAGAAATGGCCGTCAATGTTACCAATGCCGCGCTCACGCCCTGTTTAATAAATGCCTGTTCCTTGTAAAGATAGCCGCCCAGGAAGAGCGACATCCCGATGATACCGGAAAGAATCAGCATGATGGCTGCAAACACCGTATCGCGGGCCAGTGTGGAGTCTTGTCCTGCTTCGGTGAGCATAAGGGACACAATAAGGGAAACCTCAATTACCGTAATAGCCAGGGCCAGTATCAGGGTGCCATAAGGCTCTCCTACTCTATGTGCTACTACTTCCGCATGATGCACAGCAGATAGCACCACACTGATCAGCGATACCCCCATGATCGCTGCAAAAATGCCACCCTGCTGCGTTGCTGCCAACGCCAGCAGTACCAAACCTATAATGGGGCTGATAATTGACCACAGCGGTAATGCTATTTTCCATCTTTTGTAGAGAAAGTGATTGAATGCCATGTATTTAAGTTACTGAAAAGAAAAGACATTCCCGCTATCTATTTCTTTCAAAATATGTGGCAATGAAGACAGGCTAACGTATATCCATATCCGTTATTGATGATCACGCTTCCACTTTTCGGCAAAGTATTTCCCCCACTCCTGTATAAATTTATAGTATTCATACTCATTTTCAAAACTGAGGAGCATTTCGTAGCTGGGCCGGTATTCTTTCATGAAGGTATCGAGCGCAGGAGATTCCAGGCCTGTTATTTTCTTCACCAATACTTTATTAAAGCGGTTATCGATGTATTTTTCGCGCTCTTCCCGCTCCATAAATCGCCGGAAGTTCTCCATCCGCTTAATTTTCTTCATGCTGAGCAAGGCATCCAGGTTGATACCCACTCCGATGCCACCGCTCCCACCCGATAAATACTCCGGTGCATAATCAAAGATTTTCCGGTATTCCTCGCGGTTCTTGAGCGAATCTGTTTTGTAATCGCCGAGGCGGAGGGTAGATACAACTACCGTAGGCAACGTATGCACATCTACACGCAAACTCATATCATAAGGCCTGAGCGGGTTAATTTCTCTCACCGCAAATTTCATGGTGGATTTTCCCTGGTAGGAAAAACTGATCGAGTCGGTGGTGGGTACAACAATGCTGTAATGGCCGGCCGAATCAGTTACTGCGCCGGCGCCGGAGTTGCTCATTACGCTCACACCTACCATACCGATCCGTGCAGAGCGGTCGTAGACAGTTCCCTTAATCCGCACCTGGCCTGTACTTACCAGGCGTAGCAGGACCAATAACAATAGTATTATCGTCTTTCGTAATAAATTAGCGCGCTCCATTCAGCCCCAATCTAAGACAGGATGAAAACATAATCAAGTCCGGCGAAAATATTAACAAATCATTTTCTATGTTATGATGAAGATGACCGGCCATTTTAAGCCGGTAATATATACCGGCAACGGCTATACGCTATGGGTGATGGTAGATAATTTTTCCCTTGGCAATAGTATAGGCTACCTTCGCCAGATTCCGGCTGTCGAGGGCCGGATCGGCACTCAGTAACACGATATCGGCATCCATACCGGGCGCAATTTTCCCGGTGCCGGCTTCCAGTCCGAATTTCTTTGCCGGCGCAGTAGTGAGCGATTGTAAAATATCGCGGAAACTTAGCCCTGCCCTGCTCATCAATTCAAATTCGTCGGCCGTGTTATAGTTATCGGTGTATCCCACATCGGTTCCGAAAAGGATCACTCCTCCTGCTTTTGCATAAGCGCCCAGTTGTTTCAGCGCGGTTGTAATCCAGGGATTATTGGTGGTATCGATACCTTTTCTCAGCAATTCCCAGGGGAAAAGGGTCAGCGTAGGAATAAGGGCAATATGTTTTTGCCGCAAAGCGGTGATAGTGGCCTGATTCCATTCGTGGCTATCGTCGGGCGCCACATGCGCCAGCACATCTACTCCGCTGGCAATAGCCACCGCCACACCGGTATCCGAAGTGGGATGGGCAAATACCGGCAGCCCGTGTCTGTGGCTGACAGCAATGGCGGCTTTGGCAACCGCGATCTGCATAGGCACCACCTCTTTCCCGGTGGGTGAGGCCGACCAGATCTTAATTCCCTGGGCGCCGGCTTTGATCTGCCCATCAGCATATTTAGCCGCCGTGGCCGGATCGCCTATCTCTGGTAATTTCAGCGGTTTTATATAAAACGGGCTTCCGTTCAGGGGCGTAAACGGCACGCCTACGGCACGGATGGCAGGACCAGCAACTTCGCCTTTGTCAATCCGGGCTTTTAACGCCTTCAGGTTGGAAAAATCCAGTTCCGCGAGGTCAAATACATGCGTAAATCCGCGGCTGTTCAGCATATCATCCAGCTGGACCGTCAGTCGCGCGGCGGGAATAGTGTCAGCTCCGAACCACTGCGGCCCAATAAAATGTACATGGCTATTCCAGAAACCCGCTGTCAGGAACATACCTTTGGCATCAATCACCTGCACATTAGGCGGAATGGCCGCAGTGCCGGCTTTACCGATGCGGGTAATTTTCCCCTTGCTGACAATCACCACGGCATTGGTCATGGGCCTAGATTGCGGAGTGGCATATACGACGGCGTCCCGGATCACGAGATCCTGCGCCTTGCCGGTAAAAGCACAAAACAGCAGTATTATTCCTAAAATGAGGATATAAACGGATCGCTTGTTCATAGGATGAAATTCAGCAATTAAAATACAAAAAATCCCTGATAGCAATTGCTGCTACCAGGGATACCTGGTTAATTTCAAAAGTATATTCTTTACCGTTACTACCTGAGCAATCCGGCTACTGAAAAATGATAGGTGCCCGATCCTATGGCGTACAGCGCCTGGTCGCCTTCTTTCCGGATAAAGCGAACAGCCTTTACTCCGCTGACCGGTTTTCCATCTACTGATACGACGCCCGCCGGCAGGTAAACCGTGGCACTCGTATTGGCCGGTATTTCCACGGTTATTTCAAATGACTGATCTGTTTTTTGCCAGTCACTTTTTATAAGTCCATAGGGAGAATGATAACTGGCACGGGCAAACGTAACATCGCCCACCGGCCGGGGGTGGATCACAATTTGCTTAAATGCTACGCTGCCCGGCGCCTGCCCGATACCTGCCAAACCATTGTAAAACCATTCCATCAGGTGCCCCAGCATGAGGTGATTGTTAGATACATAACGGTAAGCCTGCCAGGATTCTGTAAGTGCGGTAGCGCCGTGCGCCACCTGGTAGCCATAACCCGGCACATCTGCGCGGGCATTCATCAGGTAAATCAGGTCAGATTTACCGGCGGCCTGTAATACCCGTAACAGGTAGCTGAATGCAATTTCACCGGTAGTAAGACTGTTATTCCGCTGCCGGATATCTGCGACTATGTTTTCTATAACCGCCGATTTTTCTGATGGCTCCACTAAATCCATATACACGGCCATGGCATTGGCGGCCTGGCTTCCGGTGGCATATTGTTTTGTTTGCTTATTGAAAAATCCATTGTTGAAGGCGGCACGAACTTGCTGTTGCAACTCCTTGTACCTGCGAACATCATCCGTTTTCCCCAGTACCTGCGCTACTTTGCTGAGAATGGTAAGATCGTAGTAATAAAACGCTGTAGCGGTAATTCCCTTGGGCGTATTCTGCGATTCCCCTACGCCGTTGGGGCCAATATCAAACCAGTCGCCCAGGCCGTAACTGAGGGTATCGTTCACCGACTTTTTCCGGAGATACTCCACATACCGATGCATCATATCGTAGTTTTCTTCCAGGATCTTTTTATCGCCGTACCACAGGTAAGCATTCCAGGGTACAATCACCGCGGCGCTTCCCCACTCCGGCGAGTCCCGGAAGCCATTTTCAAACACCACATACTCCGGGGCAATATCCGGCACCATCCCGTTTTCCAGCTGGGCATCCCGCATATCTGCGGAGATTTTTGTGAGCAATGTGGCCACGTTAAAATTATACTGAATAGCATTTCCCATCAAATGCGCCTCTTCCAGCCAGCCTAGTTTTTCACGGTGCGGGCAATCGGTGAATACGCTGGCCATATTGCTTTTCACTGCCCAGTTAATCAGTTGATAAGTCTTATTAAAAATCTCATTAGAACATACAAAATCCCCCGCGCTGGCAGCAGCATTGCGGGTATGTAATCCACGGATCATTTGTAAAACCGGCAGCCGCTGTGGATTTTCTGCTGATGGCGGCACCGCGCCTTCTACCTGCAAATAACGGAAACCATAGTACGAAAAACGGGGCTGCCACTTTTCGGTACCGCTGCCATTTAACGTATAGTCGAAGAGGTAAGGTCCGCCGGAAGCCTGCTGGGTAACGAGTCCGTTATCATCTATCAGCTCGCCTGGCGTGATTTTCACGACGGCCTCCTGGGTACCGGTAACGGCTATATCCGGAATACCGGAAGCATTTTGTCCGAGATCATATACCCATACACCCTGTTTCGGTTCGGTGATTTTTTTTGAGGTAAGCGTGTCCATCACCTTTATGGGATCTGCAGTCTGGCCCCGCAGGTTAGCGGGACCATCTACCACCAGGGCTGTTTTCCATTGGCGATCATCAAAGGAAGACTGATTCCATCCTGGCTGTTCCAGGTTCGCATCATAATCTTCTCCGCCATAAATACTGCTGAAGGTAACCGGCCCAGGGGCAGTTTTCCAGGAAGCATCACTCACCACATTTTCAGTGGTGCCATCCTCATATTCAAGCAATAGCCTGCAAATCATTTTAGGAAAGCCAAAGGTGCCGGAAAGCTTGCGGTAGCGCTCCTGCGGGATATGGTAAAAACCATTTCCCAGCATGACCCCAAGGGCATTACTACCTGTCCGTATTAAACGGGTAAGATCAAACGTCACATACAGCGTTCGTTTATCGTACTGTGTCCATCCCGGGTCCAGGAAATGATCGCCTGCCTTATGTCCGTTCAGGCTTATTTCAAATTGTCCCAGACCAGCAATGAACAGCGTGGCCTGCTTTACGGCTTTCTTAACGGAGAACTCCTTTCGCAACAGTGGCAAAATATTGCGACCTTTTACCACCGCTTTATTAGCTGCGGCTTTTGAACCGGCGGGTACATCTTCATAAGCAATCCAGGCGGCATTGTGCCAGTCCTTCTTTTCCGGGAGACCCATTTTCCATTGTGCAGGTTCGCTCCAGGCGGATACGTTGCCTTTATTGTCCCAAACCTGTACAGACCAGTAATAGGTTTTTGCAGGTTGCAGCCTGGCTCCCCGGAAAGGTACCTGTATCGATTGTGAGCTGATTTGTTTCCGTGAGTCCCAGATATTACCGGTATGTTCCATTAGCAGCTCCCTGCTATCGGCCACCAGGATATGATACGCCGTTTGCGTTACATCCCGTGTTCCGGCAGCTATTTCCCAGGAAAAACGGGGATGCACCGCTTCTACACCCAAAGGATTGTTCCCGTATTCGCATTGCGGGTGAACGATCCGGATCATGTTATCAGCCACGGCCTTTAACTTCCACGGTAATAATATCGCTATAACCGCCAGTTTATATTTCAGCATTATGCGTCGCTATTGTGTTAAAGATACAGTCTGTCTATTTTTTATTTTCCAATACGATCCTGCTTACGGCGCTTCGTTTACCCGAAGGCGTTACCACGATGGCCTGGAAAATCTTTTTTTCATTTGGCGGAACAATAAATGTAAAAGCATTGCTGTATTCCCGGTCGGTGATATCCGGCGCTTTTCCGTTCAGGGTAAAATAAATTTTTGCGCCCGGAACTACAGATTTCAATTTCAGGGAAAAACGTTCCCCCGTCATCGTAGTATCTGTTGGAATAAATGCGGCGGGTACCCGGTAGTTATAACCGAGCTTGTCGAACCTGGCCAGTTCTACCGGCAGTCTTGTTTCAGAAAAGCTATTGTAATCTTTCTGATCTGCCGGCGTCCAGGCCAGTTCTGCGAGGGCCAGCATACGCGGTAATATCATGTAATGCATGCGCGGTACGGTGGCAATAAACTCTGTCCAGATATTTCCCTGTATCCCCAGGATGTAAGGGTGTTCCTCCGGCGTTAAGCTTTTCGGCACCGGATCGTAGTGGTATAACGCGGAGTAACCTCCCATGCTGGCGGGCAGCAGGTCCGGTGCTGCTTCCCCGTAGTCAAAATACAGCCCGTTGGTGGACGGCGACATGATCACCTCATGTTTTAATTTTGCGGCCGCAATACCACCTTGTTCCCCCCGCCAGCTCATTACGGCGGCATCCTTTGCCAGTCCGCCTTCCAGGATCTCATCCCAGCCAATAATTTTCTTCCCTTTTTTACTTAGCAGCTGACCTAGCCTGGCAGTAAAATAGCTCTGTACTTCCTCACTTTTTTTCAACTGCTTTTCTTTCATAAATGCCTGTATGCCGGCATCTTTCTCCCAGTAGCCTTTATAGCATTCGTCGCCGCCTATATGAATATATTCATATGGAAACAATGCGGCCACTTCTGTAAATACGTCGTCGAGAAACTGATATACTTTTTCATCGATCGGGTTTAAAGTATTATCCAGCAGCATCTCATATTTGCCGTTGTCGTACCACTTGGAAAAATTGCTGCCTGGATTTACGCTGGCACTTTCTTTGGTGCAGCACAGTTCAGGATAGGCGGCAATAGCTGCCAGACTGTGACCAGGCACATCTATTTCCGGCAGGATTTCTATATAGCGGTCTTTTGCATATTTCACCACGTCTTTAATTTCCTGCTGGGTATAAAATCCGCCGTCGGTAGCCGCTTCCCCGGGTCTCGGTGCTTCATTGGCGCCATAGCCACTGTAGCGGGGTACGCGCCATGCACCAATGCTGGTGAGCTTCGGATACTTTTTGATTTCAATACGCCATCCGTTGTCATCTGTAAGATGCCAGTGAAAACGATTCAGTTTATAAACAGCCATCAGGTCGATGAGATCTTTTACTTCCTGTACCGTAAAAAAGTGGCGTGACACATCCAGCATCACACCGCGATAACCAAAACGGGGATGGTCTTCGATGGTGACACAGGGCAGTTTAGCATCTCCGTTATTTTCTGCAGGTAGCAGTTGTAAAAAGGACTGTACCCCATAAAAAAGTCCGGCGCCTTTGCCTGTAATCGTAACACGTGCAGGCGTTACCGTTAGTTTATATCCTTCTTTGGGCAAACTTTCTGCGCCCTTTCCGGTTAGTTCAATCAGGGTAGATGATTTACCCGCGCTGTTTGTTTTCGGAAGATGGTTTACATACCGGGTCAGAAAAACAACGGCCTTATCGGCGGGGTTACCTGCTTTGATAACTGTTTGCCGGCTGAGGGTAAATGTTCCGCTGCCCTGTTTTACAGTTGCCGGCGCCGGGATGATACCGGCTGCGCGGTCCTGGCTTTGGGCCGGCGCACCATATAACCCACACAGGCATACGAAAATACAGGTTGTTCCCCAAACCTTTGCCGCATTGATACGTGGCTTCATACTCATTGCAAATTTATTCATTGTTCAGAAAATTTTTCATTTACCAGGTTGAAAAAGCAGCCCTGTTTCATACCAGTTAATGCCTTTCTCTTTATGCACTGGTATCAGTGTAAACATCAGTTTTGGCGGCAGCTGCCAGTCTTTCAGCGGATCAAAACGATCTACCGGCAGCTTCACCAGCAGGCTATTCCAGCCCTTCCTAACGGACACGGTGGCCGGTGGTCGATAGGAATATCCTTCATCTACCATCGGATCTTCCAACCTGCCCGCTTCCCTACCCGGGAAAGCCCATACCGGTGGTGGCAAAAGTGTTTCATTCAGCCATATCCTGCTTTTCATATAATCCCATTCCCCGGCGGGTGGCGTAGCATCAGCTCCTGACCGTGAGAGATCTTTTAATTCGGTAAACATCTTAATGGTGGTATCGCTGTTACTCCAGAACCGGGTGAAGGCGTACCAGGTGGTACGTTCCTTCGGCGCCGGCAACCAGGCCTTCACACTATCCACGCCGCCAGGGCCATGGGTATGCCATAGCCAGATGGTGCCGCCGGTGACGCGTATATTGCCCGCAGAATCCTGCAGCGAAGCAGCGGCGGCCTCCGGCCAGAAACGGGTATCCAGTACTCCGTTGTTTTCAAACGGCCCAAACAACTTCCAGTGGATGTTAGTTTGTTTTACATATTGAAATGGCTGCATTGAAAAATAACGGCGCTTATGATCGGTCAGCCGTTGTTCAAACTGTGCAAAATCCTTCGCCCTTGCGGAACTATCATCACCCAGGTAAAAAACGATACCTTCATTTCCTCCTCCCCGCCAGCTGCGTTCCGCAAAGGCGAGCATAGACGGGTATACGGCCGTCATCTGTAACAGGTCTGTTTCCCTGGCCACCCTGCGATCGCTCCACAAACAAATTTCTCCCCCAAGCAGGTGCGCATTCCCTTGTTTTTCGCTACCTATCTGCCGGTTAAAAATGGTGACTACGCTGTTTAACGGGTCATAATCACTCAGGTAAAGAAAACGGGAATCAATATACTTTACCTGGTTGCCGGTCAACGGTTCTTTCTTCCACAACTGCCGGATGGTGCTACCAGTGCCCACTCCGCCCGGCGCCCAGGTGATCACTTCCATATGATGTTGCCGGATGGCATCTGATACCTCCGGCAGCAATTGTTTATTAGTAATCTCTACTTCATCGGCGCCTATATGTAAGAACGGGAGATCATAAGTACTGCATACTTCGTTGATAATATCCAATACTATCCGGCTGCCTTTTTCGCTCTGCATATCCTCCCCGGTGGCCCTTTTAAAAGCGCTGCTGTGACCGGGAATATCCAGCTCCGGCACCAGTGTGATATACCGGTCTTTACAATACTGAATGAGATCTTTCATCTCTGCAATACTGTAATATTTCCCTTTGTTACGGGTCATATGCTCCGGCGCAGTAAGTCCGGGATAGCGCTGTACCTGCAGCCGCCAGGCCACATCTTCCGTCAAATGAAAATGAAAGATGTTGAGTTTATAGCGACTCATGATATCGATCTGTTGCTTCAGCTGTGCGATCGACTGGTAGTTACGTCCAACATCCACCATATATCCCCGCCAGGCGTAGGCGGGATAATCCAGCACATTACAGCCGGGTACCCATGATTCATTTATCAGCTGATACAGCGTTTGCAGCCCGTTAAAAATACCGCGCGGCGTATTGGCAACAATCGACACCTGTTTAGCAGTAACCTGCAACTGATAAGCTTCTTCCGGCAAATAAGGTGCGGGTACTTTTCCCAGCTTTAACACGATGGCGTTAGCGCCAGCCACTTGTTGCCGGATGTTGGTATGAAAACCTTTTGCTGTTAACATCTCTCTTAAACCCTGCGCTTCTTTTTGTAACGATGCATCATTCACTACAATCGTTTTGCAGCGATCAAGCAAAAAACGACTGTCGCTCCATTTTACCACGCGTGGTAATGGAATGAGCGAGGGCTGCCGCGCATACGACCGGGCGTTTACCAACAGCAGGCAGACGATCATCGATAGTAACCATCTTTTGTTTCTTCCGTAACCGATTAACAGCATAGCATACACTTGTTTTAGCATAACCTCAGAAGCCGTAGGCACTGATATCTCCCAGCACGATATAAGATTGGGGCCCTGTGAGGCCGATGAATTTAAAGTACCTCGCCTTTGGATGGGCGGATATATCATAGGATTGTCCATCGTTGATGGTCCGGTTAAAATTGAAGACGCCGGCATCTGTCCAGCTAACGTTATCGATGCTGGTCAACAGCTGAAAAGTATCGCAGGCGCGGTCGTCGTCGGTTTTCCGGTACAGCGTAAACGAGGTGATCATCCGTTGCACGCCCATGTCTACTACGAAGAAATGCGGGTAGGAAGAGTTGCCCACCCATGCATGCCAGCGCGTACCGGGCTTTCCATCGATCACATTGGTCACGAGGTTTTCATCGCCGGGATGCTGACTGGAGAAAGCGACGATCTGCCAGTTCTTTGGACTGAATAAAAACGGTTTACTGGTGGCATAGCTTGTATAAAAAGTATCTATGCTTAACGAATCCGGCAGAAACAGGGTCCGGTACTGGCAGGTGGTGCCTGGTTTCATGTCAGTGATACCGGAGGTAGCAGCGCTGGCCGGAAACCGCAGTACCCGTTCATTTCCCGCGATGTTGGTATATTTCACTTCCGTGGCGTATGCCCCATTGGAAATATCTGCACCGCCCCATTTCAGCGATACCGAATCTGTATACAATATGCTTTCGTCTACCGGGCGGCTTAATAAGCTGGACTGGTATACATCTCCATAACTGGCACCAAATAACTCCACCGGCACGGAGGTATGTCCTTTTCCATCAAAAGTTTTGATAACGAAAGAATAGCTCTTCTCTGGTAAATTATTGATCATATACGTGATGGTATCTCCTTTGGGTGGAATGGGTACATCTGCAGAATCCGCAAAATTATTCCAGTAAATCCTGGCGGCAGCGAGGTTTGGGTCTGAACCCCGCAGCCATGTAATTTTAGCCCTGTTCCTGCCGGCATGTACCACCGGCATATTGGCTTTGCCCGTATAAACAATCCCATCCTGCACCACGAACTGTTTGTAGGTGCTGTCCATTTTCTTACAGGCCCACAGGAAAGAAATCAGTACAAAAAGATAAAGTATATTCCGCATTTTTTTCTTTTTAAAATTTCAAAAATATCAGGGTGCTTCCTGTCCCCACAGATCCAGCTCTGCTATTACTATCTGGCCGGACATACTGTAAGTTTCCAGCGTTTTAAAACGGATAAACCGCACTGCCGGCAGCAGCCGGTCAAAGGAAAAATCTTCTCCCTTAAACCAGGCGTAATCGAGATCTTCCGCACTGGTTTGTCCCAATGGCAAACCGGATGGTTTGAATGAGTTAAACGAGCCTAATAACTCCCAATGATCCCAGCTGCCATCAGGACTGGGATCATTCGATCCCCAGAGCTCAAATTTCTTCACAGCGGAACCTGCATAGAAGTGGCCCGATGAGATCTGGTGTTCTACGATACGACTCAGCACCACTTTCTTCCCCAGGTCCAGCGTAAACCACTGAGGCAGTACAGAAGAATTGGTGGAAGCGAATATGCCGCCATATCCCTGGATATTATTATCCCACAAATGCTCAATGGTGTAGGCCTCCGCCGGTACCCAGGTATCGGTGGGAAGTCGCAGCGCCGACCAGGTATTTTTAGGTATTGGTGCTTCGTAAATGGGCTTCAGTGTTTTGATCAGCGTATCGGATTTATTGCTCCACCGGTCCCTGACGAATACGGCAAACTTTCTTATGGTGGTATCAAACCCGCGTACCGAGTAATTTCCCAGGGGCGCGCCGGTATAAAAAGTATTGACGGTAGTCCAGGTATTTTGCCCGGTGGAGTCGAGCATAACGGTAATGGATAGATTATCTTTGGCATCATTTTTAAAAGCGATCTGCACACCGCCAAAGGTGGCTTCCATGGTAGTGGAAGCGAAGGTCGACAGCACCGGCGGACGCAGTGGCTGTACTTTAACCGCTACCGGGGAAGATGCTTTTTCATTTTTGCCCACGCTGAATAGCTGTACGTTGTGTACCAGCGTATCTCCAAATCCTACGAGGCGAATGGTATCCGTATAGTAGGAGGCTTTGGCTTCTCGGAAAACGCCTTCGCGTATTTCGTATACTGCTTTCACATAAGACAGGTTAGGATCTGCGGGAATTTTGTAGGTCAGCATTGCTCCACCGGGGTTAGCTGTTACTTTCACCTCGCTGATGGGCGCGGGCGCTGGCGCGTTGCCATCGGTATAGTCGATCCTGCCTTCCTTTTTGCAGGCGGTGATTAATAATATGACCGCTATGATATAATGTAGTTTTTTCATGCTTGCTATTTTTATGCCGATGATTACCAGCCCAGGTTTTGTACTAAACTTCTGTCGGTGGAAAGCGTACCTTCACTGATGGGCCAGAAATAATTTTTCAGTCCGAATGACTGGTTGAGGATTGTTTTTGGACGATAGTAGGCCGATGCCGTTTCCTGTATCAGGTCCCATCCTTTCACCGGTCTGTTTAGCACGGTTTGCGCTTCCTTCCAGCGGCGCAGATCCCAGAATCGTTGTCCTTCGAAAGCCAGTTCAATCAGCGTTTCCTGGTGAATGATATCCCTCATCCCTTTGGGGCTGGTATACTTAGCGGGGTTGTTGGAATAAGTGCTCCAGGAAGATTCAACAGATTTCAGTCCGGCCTGTTCGCGTACAAGGTTTACATAGTTATACACTTCTCCTCCCGGTCCTTCGGATTCGTTTAATGCTTCTGCATATAACAGGTATAAACCTGCCAGGCGCATGATGGGCCATGGATAGTAGGTAACCGAGTAGTCGTTGCCTGTGCCAATTACATTCTGATAGTGTACTGCTTTTTTCAGGTAGTACCCGGTAATGGTACCAAAATCGGGTTTACCAAAACCATTCCGCTGTCTGTATTTTGCTTCGAGGTAAAACAGGTCCTGGTATTTTTTATCGTCATAACGCCCCTGTCCGTACCAGATACCACCATCAAAACCCAGATCAGCATAGAATCTTGGTTCACGGTTAAAATTCAAACTGGCGGTGGTATAGTCTTTCCGCAGGTATAATTTATCTTTTTCACCTGCCACTTTCAGGGCATAGCGATTATTATAATCCCAGGTTTTATCTTCCGTGATAGGCACGCCATTGCCGGAGTAAAATAATTCCGCCATGTGCAGCGGCGGCGATAACAGGCCATGGGTAATGGTGATATCCCTGTTCTGCGGATCAATATAGGTGGTGATCATTTGCTGAAAGCCGATGGAATTGGTTTGTGTATTCGCCCAGATAATGCCGCTGTTCCATCTTTCGCAAAGACTATTCCTGATACTTAGCTGGGTCATGATGGTATCAGAAAGATTAAACTGCTGGAAATCCGGACGGTACTTATATAGTTTCATGCCTGCCTGGTGACAGGCCGCTATAGCGGCTTTACAGGCAGCGGCCGCAGCATCCCATTTTGTTTTGGAGAAGGTGGTATTAAACAGCGGCGTACCATCACGGTTTTTGAGTCCTGCTTCATCCGTATTACCGTTGAACAGCGGGCTGGCAGCATATACCATTACCTTTGCCTTTACCGCCAGGGCGATGGGTTGCGTAACGCGGCCCAGTTCATTAGTGGGATCAATGATGGCCGGTGGCAGGTGGCCAGTGGCGCCATCGATCAGTTGAAGGATGTAATTAAAACAGGAATCTACCGGTTCGCGCGACAGGTTTGTTTCACTGCCATCCGCATTGACCGGTAAATTGGTTTTCATAAGTGGTATCGGGCCATACATCATTACCAGGTAAAAGTTGTAATAGCCTTTCAGGAATTCCACTTCTGCTACCCATCTTCTTCTTTCCGGTTCTTCCAGATCCGGTACTTTGTTAATATTTTCCAGGAAGATATTACAATCGCGGATGGCCCTGAAATAATACGACCACCTGTCGCCCAGCGGCGACACTACATTCTGGTATCCCTGGGCCATGGCAAAAAAGCCGGATTCCTTGGCGAACCGCCAAAGTTCGTCGCCACCCACCATTGCCGGATCATCGTCGATGTTGCCATTTTTGGGCAGGTAGGAATAGCAGGTAAATAAATATTTCTTTGCTTCAATACGGGTAGTGAAGGCATTATCAAGGGTCGCTACATTGTCCGGTACTACGTCCAGGAATTTTGCGCAGGAGTTACATGCCAGTATAACAAGCAGCATGAAAGTCTTTCGTATGATATTATCTTTTATCATTCTTTTCGTTTTGTATTAATTAAAGCCCAGGTTCAGTCCAATATTAAACACCCGTTGAACCGGGTATCCGAGGCCGTTTCCGCCCATTTCCACATCCCATAAATTAAACTTGCTGAACGATAATAAATTGGTGGCATTGAGATAAAACCGGCAGCTAGAAGTGCGCATTTTCTTCTGCCATCCTGCCGGTAAAGTGTAGCCGATTTCAATTTGTTTTAAGCGCAGGAAAGCACCGTCGCGCATAAACCAGGTGCTGGTTTGTGCATTGTTCTGATTTACGGTAGGACTTAGCCGTGGCCAGAGTGCGTGCACATTCTGATTATCTTCCGACCAGTGATCATCTGCATAGGCTTTTAGTAACTGGTTTTGCAGCTTACCCGATATTACTTCTCCCGGGTAGGTATAGGAAGCAAATGGCGAAGTGGCGGAAGGATCTATCCAGAATGATTCATTTTCCATTCCCTGGAAGAAAGCAGAAATATCCAGGTTTTTATAGCCCATGGAAAAGCCAAAGCCATACACAATTTCAGGCACTGTAGGATTACCAATTGGTACTTTATCGGCTTCCGTGATTTGCCCGTCGCGGTTTACATCGAGGTATTTGATATCGCCGCCGCCATACGGACCAAAGTTCTGTTTGGGAGAATTGGCGGCTTCTTTATCATCTACAAATAATTTTTCTGCGATGTATCCGAAAGTTTGATTGATCGAATAGCCGGTATGATAGCGATACCATTCATTGTATTTTGGCTCCTCATAATTTTCGTACCTGCTTGTGGCGTAGGTAAAATTTGCCATGGCGGAAGCCCAGAAATCATTTTTAAAGAACTGTTTATAATCCATGGAAATATCCACTCCTTTGGCGGAAGCGATGCCTACATTGGCTCTTATGGGAGCGGCAAAACCGGCAGCTTCGGGGATCGCGGCCCGGGTCATGAGGATATGATCACGGTATTGAGAGAAATATTCTGCCGTAATATTCAGCTTATTAAACAGCCCCAGTTCGAGGGCGATATTCTTTTGTTTGGAGGTTTCCCAGGTAATATCCTGGTTAGCATACCGGGAGATGGATATGCCGTTAAGGCTGTATAAAGTTCCCGGATCACGCCCAAAGGTGGCTTGCCGGTTTTGATCATTCATGTTTACATTCGAGAGGTAAAAGAAGCGGTCCTGTGGAGAGCCGATGGCGTCGTTGCCGATAATGCCGTATGTAGCGCGGAGCCTTGCATTGGACACCACTAATTTGATCGGATCAAAGAATTTTTCGTTGGAGAGTGTCCAGGCCACACCTACAGACGGGAAGAATCCGAAGCGGTGATTTTTGTCGAAACGTTCGGACCCGTTATAGCCAAAATTGACTTCTGCGTAGTAGCGTTTATCATAATCGTAGGTGGCCCTGCCGGACAATCCCAGGTTCCTGAAAGGGAGCGACTGCTGCAGGTCACCGGCGTTTGCATTTAGGCGGTTTTGCGCCATAAATACCAGCATTCCGCTTACGCCGCTTTTATCAAACGTGCGGTCATAGTTTAAGCGCGACTCCAGGTAAAACGAGGTGCTGATTGTTTTATCTCCTTCGCGATAGCCCAGGTATTCTGTTCCGTCGTTAGGGTTGGTATTCGTGATAAAATAGGTATTCGTTAACTTATCATAGGCATCCATATCGTACCAGAAAGGGTTATAGAACCTGCTGACATCGAAGTAGGAAGTGCGGTTGGTGTTGACCATTCCGCTGGCCACCAGTCCAGGTGTAATGGCTTTCAGGTTTTGTTTCAGTTCTATCTGTGCCAGCATGAGGGACCTGGAATAATCTTTATATCCCTTTACCATATCGGCATATGGATTTATATATTGTCCTTCTTCGTAGTTGCCGAACATGATATGTTTTACAAACTTGTGCCCCGCGTCTGCCGGGTAATAGGCCGGGAACAGTACGGGGTTTGCCCGCATTACCTTTTGGTACATGCTGGCGCCGCCATCGAGCGGGCCGCTGTAATCGTCGAAGCTGCCGCTTAAGCGTACTACCATTTCCGTAGTATTTGTTAAGTTGACATTTACATTGGAACGAAGACTATAACTGTTTAAACGGATATTATTATTGAAATTATTCCGGCGGTCTACTTTCATTAAACCATTATCACGGTTGTAGGCGCCTGACACATAATACCTGGCAACGCCGCCGCCACCGCTGATGCTGAGGTTCATCCGCTGATTCATGGTATTATCTTTAAACAGTTGTTTGCGCCAGTCGTTCGCCGGATAGGCGGTAGGGTTAGTCCCTGCAATGGTATTGTCGATTTTCTGATCGCTATAGGGTAATGCACCGAGCGGATCGCGGGTGAGTACTGCTTCGTTGGCCAGCTTCATATAGGTAACCGGGTCGGCCAGCTCTATATTTTTGGTGGGCGCCGATAAAGAGTTTTCTATCCTGAATGAGAGATGCGCCTTTCCTACCGCGCCGGATTTGGTAGTAACGAGTATTACGCCGTTGGCGGCTCTTGAGCCGTAGAGGGCTGTGGCGCTGGCATCTTTCAAAATTGAAAAACTGGCGATATCATCTACCTGCAGGCGGGCAAGATCGGTAGTGGTGAGTTCTACCCCATCGATCAGGATCAGTGGATCTTTCTTGTATCCGAAGGTGGTAACACCGCGAATAAAGAACTGCGCATTATCCTGACCGGGTTCCCCACTGCGTTGAAATGCAATGACGCCGGCAGCGCGGCCGGCCAAGGCAGTCGTGAGATTACTGGAGGGCACTTTAAGATCTGAAGGGCGGATGGTGGTAACAGATCCCACCATGTCGCTTTTTTTCTTGGTACCGAAAGCCACTACCACCACATCTTTCAGCTGGCTGGAGATAGATTGCAGGCTGATGTTGATGGTTTGCTGGCTGCCTGCTTTCACGCGCTTTTCTACAAAGCCGATGTAGCGGAATACCAGGGAGTCGCCCGCTTTTGCTTCGAGGTAGTACTTTCCTTTTTCGTTGGTAGTGGTGCCTTTGTTGGAGCCTTTTACCTGCACCGTTACACCGGGTATCAGGGAGTTATCGTCTGCAGATACAACGACCCCGGAGATGAAAATGGGTTGTTGCGCCGACAGCAGGGTGCAGCACAACAACATGACGGACAGCAGGAAAAGTTGTTTGTTGCATAGTCTATGCAACAGTGGTGAAAGAAAATAATGTCTTTTCCAGTACGTAGAATTTTTCATAGCGCAGCGCTAATTACAATTTGATGAGATGGATAAATGTGGTCGTGTTGTTTCGCAGATACCGGGCTGTTGAAGCGTTCGTGGATTTCAGTTGATCTTATTATTATAAAAGCATCGGGCATCCGATCCATCTGCTGCCGGAATAACTGATCGCCGGCGGTTCCGGCCATAGGGAAACCACCGCAGTCAAAAAACCGGCGACAGGATGTAGTAATGCCTGATTTGCTAATGTGGAAGTGGTATTACGCGATCATTTCACCGCATACCAATTGTGTGTAAATCTTTCGCTACATTTTTGGTTGTTACTAAAAACGTGAAACTGAACAGCCCGTACAGCGTAGCTCTTAGCTGAACCAACAAAGGAAACTCGGGGATCTCTGCAATGCTATTTCCCTTTATTGCTGCAACTATGATTGTTCACTGTATGTTCTCCGGCTTTCAGATACTTTCTTCTCAGAAAGTGATAGCAAATTAAAAAACAAATTTGTTTCCGGCATCCTGCCCCATCCTGTTCGGGCAGGTATGCCGTGTTTTTGCTAAACCAGTACATTAAGGGGATAATATCCGCACTATTTTGACCGGTTAGGGAAACAAATCCTTTTCCCTCCTTTTGACTACAACAAAGCGTGCTTTGGTTACACCCGTTTTCTGTTTGTGGCGGACTTTTGTATCAACAGAAAAACAACTTATGAACATCGTAGTAACAGGCTCATTAGGGCATATTGGAAAACCGCTCACAGCAGCGTTGGTTAAAAAAGGACATTCGGTTACTGTTATCAGCAGTAAAGCTGAAAGGCAACAGGACATCGAGGCATTAGGAGCAAAAGCGGCCATTGGCACCATGCAGGATCCCCGTTTCTTATCAGCTGCTTTCCAGGGAGCAGATATTGTGTACCTGATGGAAACGCTTGATGCTGTGGGAGGCTTCTTTGACAAGGACCTTGACTTCATTGATACTATTTCGAAGATCGGGTACAACTACAAACAGGCCATCGAAGCAGCAGGTGTGAAACAGGTAGTGCATCTCAGCAGTGTTGGTGCGCATATGGACAAAGGCAACGGCATTCTTGCATTCCATTACAATGTAGAACAGATTCTGAAGCAATTGCCGGAAGATGTTTCCATTAAATTTATCCGTCCGGTAGGATTCTACACCAATTTCTTTGCGTTTATGCGTAGCATCAAAGGACAGGGTGCTATTGCGGAGAATTATGGCGGCGATAAAAAACATCCCTGGGTTTCGCCGGTGGATATTGCAGCCGTCATTGACGAAGAAATTTCAACACCTTTTGAGGGAAGAAAAATCCGTTACGTGGCCAGCGATGAAGTATCACCGAATGAGATAGCTTCTTTGCTGGGCGCCGCTATCGGCAAACCTGATTTAAAATGGTCGGTGATTGCCGACGATGAAATACTGCGCAGCTGGCTTTCAATCGGGATGAATGCCCAGGTCGCACAAGGCTTTGCAGAAATGCAGGCAGCCATGCACTCCGGTGTATTGTATGAAGATTTTTACCGGAACAAACCAGCATTAGGCCAGGTCAGATTCACGGAATTTGTAAAGGAGTTTGCAGCAGCTTATCGTCAACAGTAAAATAGCTATCTTCACCCTTGAAAACAAGCCTGTTGAGGAATCATGTATGTTTGCGCACCTGGTTCCTCAATAGGTTTTAAAAACACTATGGCAGATACGACACCATACAGGATAAAAACGATCAGCGAATTTCATCAGCTCCGGGGCTTGCCGAAGCCGGAACATCCACTTATCAGCGTGGTAGATTACGCTACCATCAAACATACGCCCGGAGCCAGATCCAGCTGGATATTTGATTTCTATTCCATCTCCATAAAACGGGGCATAGGCGGAAAAATGCTGTATGGGCAACAGCAATATGATTTTGATGAAGGAGTGATGTTCTTTATGGCGCCCAACCAGGTTTTCAGGATTGAAACGGATGCAAAAACAAAAGAAGAACGTTCCGGATGGATGCTGCTTGTTCACCCTGATTTTTTGTGGAACACTTCCCTGGCGAAAAGCATCAGGCAGTATGAATATTTTGACTATTCGGTGAACGAGGCCTTATTTCTTTCCGAAAAAGAGGAACTCACGGTTAACAATGTTATTGAAAACATCCGGCAGGAATATCATTCCAACATTGATAAATTCAGCCAGCAAATTATCATTTCACAGATAGAAACTTTGCTGAATTATTCGGAAAGATACTATCATCGCCAGTTCATCACCAGGAAAATTTCCAATCATAAAATACTGGATCAGCTGGAAGATATATTGACAGCGGCTTTCAATAGTGACGACCTGGTGAAGAATGGATTGCCAACAGTGCAGCATATTGCCCGCGTATTAAACCTGTCACCTAAATATCTAAGCAGCCTGTTGAAAGTGTTAACCGGTCAAACGGTTCAGCAACATATTCACGATAAGCTGATTGAGAAAGCCAAGGAGAAATTATCTGTGACTACGTTATCTGTTAGTGAGATTGCATATGAATTAGGGTTTGAGCATTCTCAGTCTTTCAGCAAATTATTTAAAAGCAAAACCAATCTTTCGCCGTTGGAGTTCAGAAGGTCGTTTAACTGATACCTGTTTCACGCAGTACCTGTCCCATAAAATTATCAGGTATTAAAACCGTATACCCGTTGTGGTTATACCTTGCGTTATCCTCTTCGCCATTATTTTAAATGGAGGCTTATTTCCGCCTATTCTGATGCTTTCTTATCAAAAATTGCCGTTTTTTTTGCCTTCCAATCGGGTACCTGGTTCTAAATCCCTTACCAGGTAAGCCTCTCTCCCCTGTGTTGCCTGCGAACGCTTCTCCCTTTCTGTTAATAAAGTTGGCCACGTAAAAATCTCTTGTTTACTTTGCAATACAAAGTACTTTTCAAAACAGAAATTAAACATGAAAAGAATATCCTTACTATTGGGACTATGCTACAGCATGACCACCGCAGCAGCACAATCGGGCCATCTCACTACATCCCCGCGGCAGGCTAATGCCGGTGAACCGATAGCCCTCAGCTACACGGATGGTCCATCACCATCGTTAACGAAGCAGGATACTGTATATGCAGAAGTATTGGCTTTTTCCGGGCCTGAAAATAAGGCGGTGCTCAGCGTCCCGCTCCATCTGCAGGATAACTCCTGGAAAGGAACTTATCAACCCGATAGCAGTATCATCTATTTTCTCATCAAAATCCATGCGGGCAATAAAACAGATGATAACAACGGCGACACATGGAGGTATGCTGTTGTCGATAAGATGCAGGTGCCCTTGAAAAACACTTTTCTTATCAGCGGACTCTTATCAAATGTCGGCGGGATTGATGGGTTCCCGGTAAAAAAATCAGCTCCCCTGTTTAAGGAAAGCATTGATAACGAATTAAAACTTTATCCTGGTAATGATAAGGCGTATGAATACAAATGGGGAATTATGAGCGGGAACGGGCTTATCGCAGAGGTCCGGGAGGATATCCGGAAGGTATATAAAGAAAATAAACACAGGAAAGAGCTGATTCCGGTTATACAGCTATGGGCAGCAAGACTGCAGATATCCGACCTTGATATTAACACGGCGCAATCGCCCATTGATCCCAAAGGAGAAGCCGCCTTCAGAATCAGGTTCGCTCAATTGACTAACGGAAGCAAAGAAGCGGCAAAGAAAGAAATACCGAAGCTCCTGGAAGACTTTCCCGCCATGCCACACGAACCTAAGCAAATGCTGATTGGGCATATGATTAGCGAATACCTTGCACAACAGCGCCCGGATCAGGCAGTTGCTATGGTAGAGAAATATGATCCGGGATCTCCGATACATTATTTAACCATCGCAAGATCACTCATCAACAAAAACAGCAACCTCAAACTGGCGCTGGAGCTATGCAGGAAAGAACAGGAGGTTATCCGGAGCATTTCCGACGAAGCGTTAAATGCTTTAGACATTGCCGGCAAAGCAACGCTGGAAGCGACTGTAACAAACACCTATGCACAAGGTCTCGAAAAAGCGGGACTGGACAAGGAAGCGCTTAATATGTATGCGTTGGCATACAGTATGACGCCAGGCTACAGTTTTCCACTAAAGGAAAATTACTTTGCACTGCTTTTAAAGACAGGGAATTTTTCAAAAATTGTTTCGCTATCTGATTCTCTTGCCCTCGATGGATATTGGGATACCACTACGACACAAACACTTGAACAGGCATTGACCAAACTCAATTATTCAAAAGGGAAAATCAGGGAAACCATCGATGGTCTCCAACAAAAGGCAATAACAAATCGTGGCAAAAACATCGAGAAAGAAAGTATAAACATGCCCGCCGGAGATTTCAGTCTCAGGAAAACAAATAACGCCCCCCTTAAGCTATCTGAACTCAGTGGCAAAGTGGTGGTGATAGATTTCTGGGCTACCTGGTGTGGTCCCTGCGTTGAATCAATGCCGAACCTGCAAAAAACGTATGATCATTACCGAAATAATCCCGACGTATTCATCTTTGCCTTGGATATCGGTGAGCATACGGCTTCTCCGGAAGAAGGAGAACAGAAAATGACCGCTTTCATCAAAACCAATAAATATTCCTTTCTATCGCTTTATGATACTGACGATGTTGCCGGGAAGTATCAGATAACAGCGATCCCGCGTACTATTTTGATTGATAAAAAGGGCAATATCAGGTTTATTACGGAAATAAATGATCAGGCATTAAATGAGAAAATAGATTTTCTCCTTAAAGACCGTTAGTTCTTTTGTTGTTCTATTTAATGGATGATCACTATAACCTCCTTTCCGAATTTGTGTGGCAGGGAGGTTTGTCTTTTTAGCGGGTGTTGTAATTTCAAAACCAACCAATAATAGCTTACTTTTATCCCAACACAATTCTATACCGTGAGAAAAATTGTTTTTTTGGTGGTTTTCCCCCTTGTCTGTAGCCTTTATTCCATTGCGCAAAACACCAGGGAGGCCGTAGCATACATTGTTGACTCTATCCCCATAATGGAAGATCCTGATGAAGAGAACCAGGTTACGGAAGCAGACGTAGCGGATATTACCGTTATAAAAAACAGGGATTCATTGAATGCTCTTGGCTATGACAAATTTGCCGGAGCCATTTTCATATTTACAAAAGCCTATCGTACCAGGTCTGATGACGTGAAAAATCTTCCGTCTCTAAAACAAATGGAAAGGAAGAACGGAACCTGGTATTTCCATGACAATCCTTACACCGGTAAATTCATAAACTACTACTATAGCGGACGAAAACAAGCTGAGGGTACTTTTCAAAACGGAAAAGCGGGCGGGCTTCAAACAACATATTACCCAAATGGCGTAGTATCTACAGAAAACTATTATGTCAACGGCGTTCAAAATGGAACCGAAAAAGAATACTACGAGAATGGCGCAATAAAACAGAAAGGAGAATTTGTAAACGGCAAAGAAGAGGGCGTTTGGGAAATGTATTTCCCAAACGGACAGGTAAAACAACGGAACTCATTCAGGGATGGAACAATGGATGGTGAAACAACCATCTATTATTCAAGCGGAAAGGTATTGGCAGTTGAGATAGCAAAAAATGGAAAGATAACGGCTGATAAACGTCTTGAAAAGATAAGGCAAATGATGAATAAGGGACATGCTTCCTATAAGGAAGGTGACTACAAAGCGGCTATTAAAAACTATTCAAAGGCCATAGACCTGGACAGTACCTATGCCGAAGCTTATTTTGCCAGAGGTACTATAGAGTTAAACGACTTCCAGTTTGATGAAGCTATTCTCGACTTTAACAAAGCACTGGGATTTGAGCCCTACCTCGAAAGAGCCTTATCCAACAGGGCTTTTGCACGAATAAGAAAATATCAGTTGGGGAGCGGTAGAAAATTATCCGAAAACAGGGACGTAACTGTGATAGCATCCAAAGACGTTCCGGGTATTCCCGCAAATGAGCGGGCGATTATCTGTGCTGATTTAAAACAAGCTATGTCTTTGGGCAACAAAGGCAAAACGATCCTGGACGCCTGGCGGGAGTTTTGCGGAGGGCAATAACCGACGTCTAAGCCACCGTCCTGGTTCTATACTTATTCCTGTACTCCACCGGCGTTGACCCGGTGATCCGCTTAAACACTGCCCTGAATGTTTTCAAATCATTATAACCAACGCTATAGGTGATAGCAGCAATATTCGTTTCCCCGGATTCAAACGCTTTTTTTGCGGCTTCGACTTTTATACGCTGAATAAATTCTATGGGGCTTAATGAGGTAGCGGTTTTAAACCGGCGGATAAAATTCCGCTTGCTCATATTTACTTCTCTGGCAATTTGTTCCACAGAAATATCTGACTCAAACTTCTTCTCTATATAACTTTGCGCTTTGTGTATGTCATCATCATTGTGCTGGCGGCGTCCTGAAAAGATGGTAAAAATATTTTGAGAGGTTCGGCCGTAGTCCAGCGCGTAATACTTGCTTAGCTCTACCGCGATGTCTTTTCCACAGTGTGTTTCTATAAAATACAACAGCGCATTTAGCGCTGAAAAGCCTCCCCCACCGGTGATAATGGCTTTGGAATGTGTTACCACATGTTCGGCCTTAAAATCGATCAACGGATATCTTTGTTGCAGGTCTTCAATGGCGCCCCAGTGAGAAGTAGCCGGCATTCCATCCAACAGGCCGCATTCGGCCAGGAAATAGGTTCCTGTACAGAGACTGATGAGCTCCGCTTCTTTATCATATTTATCTTTTACCCAGTTGATGAGTTCCTGGTTTTTATCGAGCAGGGAATCGATACCTGCGGGATCGGTACCCATTGGCGGGATGATCACAATATCTGTATCAAATTCGTCGGAAAGGGTTTTGCTGCAGTAAAACCGTATGGGCATATTCAGCTGTACACTTTTGAGCCGCACGCCTACCAGCTCTATCTGGAAAGGAACCGGCTGACCTTTCCTTACGGCGGCCTCATTTGCGCTGGCCAGTAAGGCGGCGGTGGTGGAAACCGCCGTTGGTAACACATCTTCGTATATTATAATTGAAACATGTTTCATTACCACTTATATATTGCTTACTTAAAGCTACACAAAAAAAATGGCACAAAATGCACTGTTCATTGTCACTTTAGCACAGTGACGACTGTTTGACTCCGTCATAATTTTGCTTCAGAAACCTTAAACAAACTGTTATGAAGACAATATTTGACAACGCAGCAAGAGAAGAATTGATTGGCAGGATTAATTCTCTTACTCCCCAAAGTACTCCGCAGTGGGGCAAAATGAGTGTTTACCAGATGGCGAAACATTGTACCATCTGGAACAACTGGATTTTGGGGAAGAAACAATATAATTATACACAGGGATTCCTGGGCCGGATTTTTGGTAAAATGGCATTAAAAGGAATGGTGAAAGATGACAGTCCAATAAAGAAAAATCTGCCAGCAGGGTCAGCTTTTTTTTCAAAAGAAAAGACCGGGGACGTAGAACATGAAAAAAAGCTCTGGATGGAACAAATAGCTGAATACGCACACTATTCAAATCCTGGTTTTGTCCATGTTTTTTTTGGTAAAATGAAGGTAGACGAAATCGGGATTCTTGCCTACAAGCACTTTGACCATCACCTACGGCAGTTTAATGCCTAGCGACATCTCATAAAGTCCCATATGGACCCACTTAAAGAGGGCTATATGGGACCTATAAAAAAGGGGACCTAAGTTCGGTGAAGCCGTGCAAGACCTCAACATGCCGCTTCAAGACCTCAACATGCCACCTCATCAGCCGTTTCTGCCGCGCCTGTACATAGGGCAAACCGACTAGGCAACCTCCAAACGACTCGCTTTTATGGAATAGCGCATCTCCCGCATCTTCTATCGAAAATTTCCCGATGCGAGAATTCATCCTGCTCTCCTGTATCCTGTTCAGCGGATTAGAAGTACATTGCCAATCGGCTTCCATCCACGTATTGGTAGCACTCTGCGACAATAAATACCAGGGTATTGTAAAAGTCCCCGCTAAGATCGGCAACGGGCAGGATCCTGGGAACAACCTCTATTGGGGATGTGGGTATGGCGTTAAAACTTTTCTTAAAAAGCAGACCAACTGGCAATTCATCCAACAAATCCCTCATCCCCAGGGTAACATATACGAGCGGCTTATTTTCAGGCACAAGAAAACGAGGATTTATCTCATCGCGGACGCTTATGACGGTGCGAGGATGAAAGAAACCATTACCGATTTTATGCGGTATGCAGCAGGGCAAAATAAAAAGACTATCAGCGTGGATACCACTACTGTTGGGATTGGCGGGCAGGCAGGCCTGATTGTATTTATAGGTCATAACGGGTTAATGGATTTTGAACTTACATCGATTCCCGAAAAAGCCGATAACCAACGAAGAGACATTGCCATTTTTGCCTGCGCCAGCAAACCTTATTTTTACGATGCCATTCGCAGAACGGGCGCCTATCCGCTGATATGGACCACGCACCTGATGTCGCCGGAAGCATATACGTTGGTGCCGGTCATCAACGGATGGATACAACGGGAAACACCCTCTACCATACATGAGCACGTGGCAATGGCGTATCATCAATATCAAAAATGCGGTATGAAAGGGGCGAGGAAACTATTTTCCACGGGATGGTAGGAATAGTTTTCACTTAGGAACCAGCTTGCCCATAGAATGAAACAGTTCTAAATTTTAAACAAATACATTTGCTAACTTAGCGCTCAAACGGCGGACGAATCTTCATCTTCGTCAAATCTTTATTATGCATATAAGACCTTCCATATATATATTGATGCTCCTTTGGACCCTGTTTTTCCTGGTACCAGCAAAGGCACAGGACAACCTGGATCTAAGTAAAATGATAGGTCGCGTTGACTCCACGAATATATTTAAGTCGGACTCCTTTTACACCTGGTGTGCCAGCGCGGTGAAAGGGGAAGACGGAAAATACTACTTATTTTATTCCCGTTGGCGGCATGGAGTTCGTCAGGCAACTGACGACTCTCTAAACTACATCTTCAATGGTTTCCGCGGATGGAATAAGTATTCAGAAATTGCTTACGCTGTAGCCGACCAGCTAACTGGCCCTTACAAGGCCAGGGATGTGGTACTCAAAGGTACCGGTGATCCCAGCCGCTGGGACAGATTTACCTATCATAATCCATTAATCAAAAAATTTAATGGCTGGTATTACCTTTACTTCATCAGCAATAGTTTTGATACAAACTTCACAATTAACCGTTCGATCGATAGGCAAAATCTCCAATGGCTAAAATACAACTGCACACAAAAAATAGGAGTAATAAAAGCCAGGACAATTCATGACCTGGTAACGGGTAAATACCAAACGACCAACACCTATCTGATGGCTCCGGATAACATCCATACCTTTGAAGTTGCTACCAACCCTGCAGTTACTGAAGGCCCGGACGGCAAATATTACATGATTTATAAGTCCCGACAGCCAAACGTAGGACACATGACATTCTGGATGGCGACCGCTGATAGTCCCGATGGCCCTTTTAAAACAGTTAGTGCTGTATTGAACAAACCTGAATTTGCATGCGAAGATCCAACTATCTGGTATGATAAAAGACGGAAATGTTTCTATGCTGTAGCTAAGTATTTTTCACAACAAAAAAAACTTTCCAGTCAGTTTGGTTCCCTGATATTATTGACGTCTGCAAATGGCATAGATTGGGAACCCGCAAAGCACACGCAGGTAACATTCCGGCAAATTAACCTGAATAATCGTATCGTGCAGCTCTCAAACCTGGAAAGACCTTTCGTCTACATTAACGAAAACGGAACCGCCATTGCACTATTTGCAGCTGCATCAATTCTAAATCCTTTCGAAGGAGACCCGCAGCATGTGGATGAACGACGTAATACTTTTAATGTCCAGATCCCTTTGCAGCAACAGAAACATACCCGGTGATTTATAAAAGTCAGTTACCCCCTGTACCTGAGATCAGTCGGCCGGTTCCCATAATTCAATTTTGTTTCCTTCTACATCAAGAATGTGTACAAACTTCCCATAGTCGTACGCTTCTATTTTATCCAATACAGTCACTCCCTCCTTTTTTAACTCTTCTACAAGTGCTTCGAGGTTCTCCACCCGGTAGTTAATCATAAAGTCCCTGGATGAGGGCTCAAAATATTTGGTCTTTTCAGGGAAAGGGCTCCATATCGTAGACCCCTTCTTTGTTGAATCCTCCCCTTCCCGCCATTCAAATTTTGCTCCATACTGGTCGGTATCAAAGCCGAGATGGGTTTTATACCATTGCTTGATTTTTTCCGGGTCGTTACATTTAAAGAAAATGCCTCCGATTCCTGTTACTCGTTTCATTTTGATTTGTTTTTTGGTTGATTTAGTCAAAACTGTATTGAATGCGAAACCAAAGCCGAATGATGTCGCAAGTGCTAAAATTATGATTGTTCTTTTTATCATTTGTTGCAATTAAACTATAATAAAATAAACTTTTTCAGGGACAGATCAGCTATATGGGCAAAAAAAGTGGTAGTAAAAGCAAAAAATACAGTAGTATAACAGGGCTGGAATGTGCAACTTACACGCTTGCGCGAATGCGCACCCTTCATTCAAGTAAAATTTCGAAATGAAATCAAGATGTTTCTTCCAAAATCTACTACTCTTCCTGGCAGTTGCCACCGGAGTAGCAGTACTCCCGGCTAACGGGCAAGTAGCCTTCAAAACCAGGCAATGGAGCCTTCAGCTGGACAATTCAGGAAAGCTGACCAGTATGAAAAGCCTGGCATTGCAGAAGGAATTCCTGTATGCCGACAAAGCGACTTCCTTAATGAGCATCAAAAAGGACGGGAATATAGTTCCCTCCCAGGGTTGTGTATGGAATCCGAAAAAGTCGGAGCTGGCATTATCATACCCTGGCGGCGTTGAAGCAAAGGTAAAAGTACAGCGCAACGATGGCTATATCAGTTTTGAGCTGATAAGTCTTGCGCCTGCTCAAAATATTGACCTGGTGCTATGGGGGCCATATCCCACCACTGTAGCAGATACCGTGGGTGAAACTGTAGGCGTTGTACGCAACAAGGAATTTGCTATCGGCATCCAGGCATTAAATGTAAAAACACTGGGAGGATATCCCAATTCAGAAGCAGATAATGAACCGTCGTATGATGTATTCGAAGGCGGCAATAAAGTGGATGTGAAAGAAGATGACCTGAAGAAACAGTTGTTCAGGGGCGATGTAGCACGACCTACGGATTTCGGCGCTGTGTTACAGGCATATTGCCGTAACCGCGACAAAGACCGGATAGTGGAGAACTGGGGATATTCCGCTTACCTGGCTCCCGCCTTTAAAGACGGCGGTGTTATTGGCAGCAAGATTGCCCTTTTCGGGGTAACCAACGGGGATGTATTACCCACCATTTCCCAGATTGAAGTAAAGGAAGGGCTACCACATCCTTTACTGGACGGCGAATGGGGAAAACAGGCGTTACATGCGTCGGAATCATACCTGATCATGGACTTTGGCGTTGACAACCTGCAGGATGCCATAGCGGTTACCAAACAAGCAGGGCTACGCTATCTTTATCACGGCGGTCCTTTTGATACCTGGGGTCATTTCAAACTGAATACAAAAGAGTTTCCACAAAACTGGGTCAGCATGAAAGCCTGCGTTGATGCAGCAAAGGCAAAGGGCGTGCGACTGGGCTTACATACCTTATCCAATTTTATCACCACCAACGATCCCTATGTAACACCGGTACCTGATGCCCGGTTGGGGAAAGTGGGTTATTCAAAACTCAGTGCAGCGATTGATGCCAATGCAAAAGAGGTGGAAATCGAAGATCCTCTTTTCTTCAATCAATTTCAAAATAATACCCTGAAGGCGATCACTATCGGTAATGAAATTATCCGTTATGGAAGTGTGTCTGCTTCAGCTCCATGGAAACTGCTGGACTGTCAGCGTGGCGCCTTTGGCACCACCGCCGCAAGCCATCAGCAAAATGATACGGTAAACAAACTAGCAGATCATGCTTACAAGGTATTCCTCACCGACTACGCGTTGCAGGAAGAAATGGCGAAGACTATTGCCGACCTTTTCAACGAAACAGGTCTGATGCAGATCTCTTTTGACGGACTCGAAGGTTGCTTGTCTTCCGGTATGGGTCAGTACGCAAAACAATTGTTTACTAAAACATGGTTCGATCATTTAAAGCCTGAGTTAAAAGGAAAAGTGATCAATGATGCCAGCCAACCCGGCCACTACTTCTGGCATATTTATACCAGGATGAACTGGGGAGAGCCCTGGTATGCGGGCTTCAGGGAAAGCCAGCTGCAATTACGCCTGAAGAACCAGCAGTTTTTCCGCCGCAACCTGATGCCATCGATGTTGGGCTGGTTCAGCCTGCGTCCGGAAACCACGCCGGAAGATATAGAATGGATGCTGGCTATGGGTGCCGGCTACAACGCCGGCTTCGGACTGTCTACCAGCCTGGAAACATTGAAGAAGCACGGCATGAAAGACGAGGTGCTCGGATTGATCAAAACCTGGGAACAGGCACGTATGAAGAACATCTTCAGCGAAGCCCAGAAAGAAGAGATGCGGAGTCTGAAACATGAATTCCACCTGGAGTTGACCGGCAATGATGAATACAAATTAACACCGGTATACAATGCGTACTTTAAGCATGCCCAACAAATGAAGCAACCTGGGGAACCTGTTTTTTCAACATTCCAGTTTAATAACCCGGCCGCTTCTCAACCTGTTGCTTTTATTATTTCACTCGCTGGCGGCAAGGAAAAAGACTATGATCCTGATGTTACTTTCGACCAGGTATCCATCACTATCAATCACCAGGATGCGTTGGTACTGCCAGTAAACCTGAAAAGAAACCAATTCCTGAAATGCGATGGCAAAACCGTAAAGTTGTACAATAAGCAATGGCAGCTGGTACAAACGGTGGAACTGAGTAAGCCTTTGCCGGTTTTATCCAGCAACAAAAATGAAATTGTTTTCGATGGGAAATACTCAGGCGAAAACGGTGCTGATGTAAAACTGGAGATCCGCGCGAGCGGGCAGCCTGCATTAATCCGGGCCAACCACTAAGCTTTTACCTACAACTGAACACGGATATCGTAACTATGCCCTTCATTGCTGCGGAGATCTGTCATGGTCTCTGCAGCTAATGATGATATGAATACCTGGAGCATTTCTCCCCACGCACCCACCCCACACCCCCTACCTTTTTCTGATAATACCTACTGATTAAATCTGCCGCAAATACTACTTCAACTACTCAATTTCAAAATAAATTTTTATTTATGTAGTCAACTACGTAGTTTTATACCATAAATCAATACAAATGAGTACGGAATTTACTATCAGAAGCATTGACAATCAATTCTGCGAAGAGATTATTGACCTGATCCTGCCCATCCAGCAGGTAGAATTCAATGTACCGGTGACCATCGAAGATCAGCCGGATCTGCATGATATTGAAACCAATTATCACCAGACAGGGGGCGGTTTCTGGGGTGCGATTGCCAACAACGAACTGGTAGGTACCATCGCCCTGATTGCCACCGGCTATAACGCCGGCGCTATCCGCAAAATGTTTGTAAAGAAGGACTTCCGGGGTAAGGAAGCGGGTATTGCCCAGCAGCTGCTGGATCAATTGGTGGCCTATTGTAAAACGGTACAGATAAAGGATCTTTACCTGGGTACGGTGGATAAACTTGCTGCTGCCAGACGTTTTTATGAGCGCAATAATTTTAAAGAAATCAAAAAATCGGATTTGCCTTCGTATTTTCCGGTGATGAATGCTGATAACGTATTCTATCACTTACACCTTAACGACTAACGGATATGACGAATGTGATTGATGAGTCAGGTATACTGGCGATTTCTACACGCCTACAGCGGCTCAGCGATCAGCTGCGCAAAGAAGGGCAGCTGATCTATAAAGCCAATGGCATCGAGTTTGAACCAAAATGGTTTCCGGTGATCTATACCCTGCACCTGAAAGCGGTACTGCCCGTAGTGGAAATCGCCAATGAAATCGGCTATTCCCATCCCTCTACCATCAGCCTGTTGAAAGAACTGGAAAAACAAAAACTGATCCGCTCCAAAAAAGATAAGGCCGACGAGCGGAAAAGACTGATACAACTCACTGAGAAGGGAAAGGAACTGGTGGTGCAGATGCAGCCGGTATGGAAAAGGATGGTGATTGCGCTCACAGCACTTACCGATACAAAAAATAACCTGATGAAGGCGATTGGGGAAGTAGAACAACAAATGAAAACCCGGGGCTTCCTCGAACGGGAACGGCTACTCTAACAGGCCTTTTACCAGGGCTTTCCATTGCAACTTCGATATACCAATGGCACCGCTGGACCCAACTATCGCATTCCTGATCTTATCGCCAATATCTGTGGTTTGAGTATTGGGCACTTCGTTACGTCCGTATACGGCAGCCGTTATTTCATTCCCGTTTCTTTCCAATACAAAAGAACTACTGGCTTCTTTACGCAGAAAATGCGCTATCCCGGCGCTCTTTTGGATAGGGTGCTCGGAAGGCCGGGCCCGGATAAAATATACTTCCTGGTGCTCATTTAACATCACATGTTCCTTTTGCTCCACTTTTACCCAGTCGAACCCCTTGCCTGCATTGGTGCCGGGTCCCGGGATGTTTATTCGTATATACATCCCCGTTTCCGCAGGCCCTTCTGCCGGTTTGGCCGCCAGGTCGGTCAACTGGAACTCTGACGACAGTCCCCCGCTGAGCGAAGCCCAATTGTTTACATCCAACAGCCGCGCCACGGCTGTTTTAAAAAAGGCAACAGCCGCCGCTTCGTGCACCAACGCCTTCGTTTCGATGGTAGTAGTCGCCTCCCCCGTATATTGCGCCGGGATAAACGGTGCTGCAATATGATCTGCCATAACGCCCATTTTTTAATAGTAAAATAATATGCGGAAAAGATACCTGGTCCTTATTACCGCTCACCCCGATTTTAGCTACCTTTGCATAATAAAGGTTCGGGCATATGCAAGCAATCCATACATTCCAATAACGCTGCGTTTCACAGCACAAGGGAACAAGAAAAGTTCCCGGGATACGAAAGAGTAGTCATTCAACACCTTTGATCATCAGCATCATAACAAATAAACACCACTAGCCTGTATACGTGGTTCCATCCTGTTATTATGATATCCTTACGGGATTCAACATCAGATCATTCTAAAGATACAAAATATGAACAGTATATATACACTTTTCCTGGTCTGTTTTCTTCATATCCAATGCAGCAACATTCCAACCAGTCAAACAAATGGCAAAATTACCGGGAAATGGCTGCCTGTAAAATCTATCATCAGCGCCACCGAAAACGGTGAGAAATCCTTCGAAAAAACAGACAGTACCTTCGTCCCTTCCGACGTGATGGTGTTCAAGGAAAACGGTACCATCGATGACGGCGGACAACGATACGAATCCTATACTATTGACCGCGAAACCAAGGAACTGACGCTGCAGGAAGCTAGTGGCGACGCCATTACTTTCAGGATACAAACGCTCACGGCCCAGCAATTGGTGATATTCCGGGAAGATGACGAAATTTATGATAATAAACATCGCCATATGAAACTGGAAATTCATTTTAAACGGCCATGATCATTTCAATACCGGTAAAATGATACCGGAGCTATTTTCCTGATCATGTAAATGCGGATGGTTTCCTTTACAAAATCCTGCTCATCCCCGGCCGGGAGCACACCCAGTGCTCCCGGCAATACAAATAAAACGCTTCATGCTGTGCTGTTTAATTCAAACCATTTATCGTCACGGATTCTGAGGAAAATTAGTTGGGTCGTTATGAATATCTATTTCGCTTTGCGGAATAGGAAATAATAACCGCGCGGGTGTAAGTACCGGTGTTGCCAGGTTATACTCTTTCAATAAATGCGCCTGCAGAATAGCCAGCCCTTTTGAATAACGAATCAGGTCAAACCAACGGTTGTTTTCAAATGCCAGTTCCACCCTTCTTTCGTTGAAAACGGCATCCCGGAAACTGCCCTGGTCAGGCAATTCAGCAGCTGTTCTGGCTTTTAACCCCGCTCTGAATCTTACCTGGTTCAGGAAATCAAAAGCGCTGCCCGGACCTGTAGCTGCGCTGTAGCCCTGTTCATTCAGGGCTTCGGCCTTCAATAACAAAACATCCGCATACCGCAATACCGGGAAGCTGCTGCCACCATCGCCGGTAGCGCCGGGCACATCGAGGTATTTTTTTACGTAGTTTCCACGTTGTGTGGTGGTGGGGTTTTTAAAGGACACGGTATCCAGTGAGGCAATAAGACGCTTGTCATCTTTCTCATAAGCGGATACGATGTCATTGGTAGGCCGGTTGTTATTGGATCCGCCATAGGCGACACCGTTATAGTAAAATGAAAACGGCACCATATCGGTGAAATAGGTATTCCCTTCGGAAGGGCTCAACCCTTTCTTAAACCGGACAGTAAACAGTACTTCACTGTTAACAGCGTTAGCAGGATTATACAACGCTGCGTAGTCAGACAACAACGTATAGCCAGTCACGTTTTTCAGCACAGCTGTAGCGGCAGCCCATTTCTTCTCCGTGATATACACCTTTCCTAACAAACCATTGGCGGTACCCGCGGTAGCCCTCCCATAATCATTCACGTTGGCATACACGCCAGGAAGCAATGCAGCAGCCGATTGCAGATCTTTTTCTATTTGGCCGTATACCTCGGCCACATCATTTCTTTTATCATGCTGGGCCTCGGAAGTGGTTTCTGTTTTCACCACCAGCGGCACTTTTCCATATAAACGCACCAGGTCAAAATAAACAAACGCTCTCAGGAACAGGGCTTCTCCTTTAAACTGCTTTTTGGAAGAATCCGGGATGGCGGCGGCATCTACCTGGTCCAGCACCGCATTGGCGCGTGATATGGTTACATAAGATCCTGCGTATACATCTGTGAGAAACGGGTTGGTAGTTGTTTCCGTAAACAGGTCTATCTGTGACGCTACGCCGCCCAATGCACCACGGTCAAGGATATCCGTATTGTCACTTCTTACTTCCATCAGGTAGTAACTGGATTTGCCATAGGTACGGATACTCTGTAACCCGTCGTAGATGGCATTTACACCCTGCTGGAAGTCGTTGGTTGTTTTAAAGAAAGTGGCGGTAGTTTGATTGGATACCGGCGCCAGGTTAATAAAATCTTTGCTGCAGGAAGCTATAACCGTTACCAGGGACAAGCCTGCTATTGCTTTTGTGATATTTAACTTCATAAGTTCCTGTTTTTAAAATGAAAGATTGATACCTGCGGTGAATGTTCTTGGTAGCGGATAGGTTCCATAGTCCTCGCCCTGCGATAACGGGCTATCCGGTCTGGCATTCACCTCCGGGTTGTAGCCGGTGTAGTTGGTCCAGGTATAAATATTCTGCCCGGAAACATATAGCCGCAATCCCTGTATTTTATTATGCAACAGGTGCTGATTAAACGTATAGCCGATAGTGATATTACGTAAACGCACATACGAACCATCTTCTACAAAGAACGAACTGGGCTGTGCACTGTTACCGGTGGTTACACGGTTAGGCCTGATGGTGTTACCATCGCCGGGATCCGTGGGAGACTTCCAGTAGCCGAGTTCTTCCTGCATCTGGTTGGCGTTACCTTCTCCGTTATACAGGAAGCGGCGTTGCAGGTTCATCACCTTATTACCATTCGATGCCTGCAATGCTATCGTGAGGTCAAATCCCCTGTAACGGAATTCGTTCGAAAAGCCCCAGATGAATTTTGGAAAATAGCTACCGATATCTGTTCTGTCGTTGGCGTCAATTTTCTTGTCACTATTTACATCGATGAACTTCCGGTCGCCGGGCTTAGTGGTAGCGTAATGCGGATAAGCATCTATTGCTGCCTGATCTTTGAAAGAGCCCCCGTTTACATAGCCATAGAAGCTACCGATAGGCGAGCCTACCCGGGTGATATATAATTGCGAAATGGTGCCATTACCACCGTCGGAAATGATGGGGGCATTATTGGCGCCAAGTTGCAATACTTCATTTTTATTGGCAGCAATATTGAAGCTGCTGTTCCATACAAAAGCACCGGTGAGGTTACGCGTATTCAACCCAAACTCCATCCCGCTGTTGCGCACTTTACCGATATTTTTAAGCGCAGTGCCAAAGCCGGAACTCAAAGCCACGGGTACATTCAACAACAGGTCGGAGGTAGTGGCGCGGTAGTAGTCGGCGCTCAGGTAGATCCTGTTTTCAAACAGACCAACATCAACGCCCGCATTTAACTGCACCGTTTTTTCCCAGGTAAGATCCGGGTTAGCCGGCTGCGAGGACCCTACCCCGTTTACAGCGGTACCGTTCCCGCTTCCCAGTACATAACCGTTTGACGATAACAGGTCATAAGAAGCATAGTTCGCGATCTGGAAGTTACCTGAGGTACCATAGCTTACACGGGCTTTCAGTTCAGAAATGGCTTTTATGTTAAAGAAGGATTCGTTGCTGATCAGCCATCCGCCCGACACCGCGGGGAAATATCCCCATTTGTTGTTGGCGCCAAAACGGGAGGAACCATCGGCACGGATACTGGCCGAAACAAAGTATTTATCGTTATAGTTATAGTTGATCCTGCCCAGGTATGAGAGCAGCGACCACTGCGATTCGGTGGAGGTACCACTCGTAATGGTAGCCGCATTGATCGTTTGTACGGCATCGTTAGGAAAACCGGTACCAACGGTTTCGTTGGCTTTGGTTACGTTCTTCTGGGATGTATAGCCAGCCAGTACGTCAAATCGGTGTTTATTGTGTATGTTGAACTGGTAGCTCAGCGTATTTTCCCAAAGCCAGTTGGTAGATAAAGCTGTTTGCGCTGAGCCTTTAGGAATGGTGGGCGCCGCCTGCTGTACCGGTTTATAACTACCCAGGGTAGATGGCCGGAAATAGTTACGGCTGAAGTGATTGATATCTGAGCCAAAGAATGTTTTAAACTTCAGGCCTTTGATGATTTCATATTCTGCCCAGGCACTCCCAAGATTACGAACATGATCCATCTTATCTTTTATTTGTGTGGCCAGTGCAACCGGGTTTTCACCACCGGAATAACCATATGCCCAAACGTTCTGGCGGTTGGTAGCCAGCGATCCATCGGTATTATACACCGGGAACACCGGCGAAGCCTTCAGGGCATTGCTGAGTATGCCATCGAAGGTCCACGGCCCCTCGCTATTAATCAGGTCATAATGATCAAAGCTGGGGTTCACGGAAACGCCTACCCGGAGTTTTTGCGTGAGCTCGGCGGTAAGGTTTACCCTCAGCCCGTATCTTTTATAGCCAGAGCCCAGGATGATTCCTTTCTGATCAAGATAATTACCCGAAATATAATACTGGAACTTATCACTGCCACCGGAGGCCGACAGCGTATGATTTTGTATGGGTGCGGTTCTGAACAGGGCATCCTGCCAGTCGGTGTTGGTCAGCCCCGGGGTGCCTGCAAGATAAGGCAATATTTCAGGCGCGATCTGGAAGTTGGAATTGCCCCTCGTAGCGTTATCATCCGTAATGCTGCCGGATGGTTTGGCATCCAGGTAAGCATTATTCTTTGCATCAAAACTAAACTTCGACCATTGATAAGCATCCATCAGTTTTATTTTCCTGCTGGTCTGCTGAAAGCCTGCATACATGCTATAGCCAAAGGATGGCGGCCCGGAGGTCTTCCCTTTTTTGGTAGTAATCAACACTACTCCGTTAGAAGCCCTGGAGCCATAAATGGCAGCAGATGAAGCGTCCTTCAGGATATCGATAGAAGCAATATCATCGCTGTTGATAGTACTAAGCGGATCGGGGGATTTCTGGAATGATGCCTGCCCGGTAATGTTGACTACATCGGTAGAACCCTGGAGGTTTTTCAGATCGTTCGACAACGGAATACCATCTACCACATATAAAGGATCGATACCTGCAGAGATCGAGTTCAATCCCCTGATACGCACGCTGATACTACCTCCCGGCGCACCGGTATTTTGCAGTACCTGTACGCCCGGTACTTTACCAGCAATGGCCTGTTCAAAACTGGTAACCGGCTGATCTTTCAGATCAGCGGCGTGTACAGAGGCAACGGCGCCGGTAATTTCTTTCCTGCGTTGTACACCGTAACCCACCACCACCACCTGGTTCAGCGAGGAGGTAGATTCTTTCAGGATAATATTAAACTGTTGCGGCGATCCATCTGACAGTGTAATACTGGTCAGCAACGTTGGTTCGTAGCCGATAGAAGAAAACTGTATACTGTAAGGGGCGCCGGCGTTCAGATTTGTAAGGCGAAAAGCACCGCCGGCATTTGTTTGCGCAGCAGCAGTGGCGCCGGTGGTTTCATTTTTCACCACTACGGATACACCGGGAATGGCTTCCTGCCGCTCGTTCCGGACTATACCGGTAACGCCTGTACGCTTTTCCTGCGCCGGCAGATATAATGGAGTCAATAAAATAACGAGCAAAAATATGCTCCTCCATTTTTCATTGAAAAACCGAAAATAAAAAGAGTCCATAGGTGATTTTTGAGGCCCTGCCCCAGGCTGTTGCCACGCCTGTGGAAGAGAAAGCATCTATTAAATGCTCGCTGGTAATCGAGGGCCAGTTGATAAAACTGTTTATAAAAGATTCGGGCTAATTGAGCGACATTAGATTTTCAATTCAGCGTTAAAAGTAAAAACAACTTTTTAGTCTACCAAATTAATAGACTAATATATACCGGGCTTATTTTGTGTAGATAAATTTACTTCACTGAATACAAACAAAGATCTAAAACTACATGGCCGGTAAAACAACTGTCCGGAAATGAACAATTGGTATTGAAAGCGGACGATCATCATTTAGTTTAGCTACTGATTATCAACAACTCAGAGCCTGGCATTTACTTCGCTACTGCATGATTACAATTTCACCGTATGTTTAGAAGTCAGTTAAAAATAGCATGGCGGAGTTTCCGTAAAAACATCACCCATAGCCTGTTGAATCTTGCAGGCCTCACGTTGGGACTCACCGCCTGTTTCTTCATTGCCATCTATGTAACAGACGAGTACAGTTACGATCGCTGGATACCGCAGCAACAGGATGTTTACAGGATTGGGGAAACGGTGAAAACCCAAACGAATCCGGCTATCCGGTTTGCCTCTACGCCGGGTAACCTGCAGCAGGCGATATTGGTGTATCCTCAGGTGGCAACTGTTACACGCATCTTCGATTATTTCAACAATTCCGTAGTGGGTACAGGTACGCAAAAACAGATCCGGGAAAAAGCTGTTTTCCTGGCAGACAGTAATCTACTGGAGGTGCTTCGATATCCGCTTCTGGCCGGCAATCCGCGTACGGCCATGAACCAGGCTGATGGCGTGATGCTGACAGCGGAAAAAGCGGAAAAATATTTTGGCAGAGAAACGAATGCCAGTAACTATCTCAATAAAGTAATCACGATTGGTGACAAACATTACCGGGTGACGGGTGTGCTTAAAAACATTCCTTTTAATACGTATTTCAGACCCGACTTTCTTATTTCTTCGGTGACGGTTAACCAACAGGACTGGTTCAAACGGATTACTGACAACTGGCATGGTACGGTGGTACAAACTTTTGTTAAGCTAAAACCGGGTGCGTCAGCAGATGCATTTGAGCAACAAATTGCCCGGCTCGCTTATCAATATGTAGGCGCGGAAATAAAGGCTAACAACCAGGAATATACGTACTTTCTACAGCCGCTATCTTCCATACATCTACTTTCCCATCTCCGTTATGAACTCAGCAAAAACGGCGACGCTTTCTATGTGCGTGTGCTGTCATTTGTGGCGTTATTTATCCTGTTAATTGCAGGTATCAATTTTGTAAACCTCGCCACCGCGAGAGCCGCTACACGGGCCAAGGAGGTAGGTGTACGGAAAGTGATCGGCGCCAGGCGCTCCCAGCTGATCACACAATTTATGATAGAAGCCTGTAGTATGAGTAGCATAGCCTTCCTCCTTTCCATGTTGCTGGTAGCAACACTGCTGCCTTTCTTTAACCAGGTGGCGGATAAAAATTTTACGATAACGGTGTTATTTCAACCGCTGATTATCGGCGCCGGATTGGGCATCAGTTTACTCATAGGATTACTGGCAGGTATTTATCCTGCTATTTTTCTTTCGGGTTTAAATCCCTCCAGGATGGTGCAGCGTCAAGGATTGCAGATGAAAACACAATTCCTCCGGAATTCCCTGGTGGTGACACAGTTTTCAATCTCCATTTTATTGATCATTGCCACCATTATTGTGTATAAGCAGTTGCAGTACATGAAAAATCATGACCTCGGTTTTGATCAGTCGCAGGTGCTGGTAGTACCCGCCATTGGCGGCGAGGCAGGCCGGAACATCAAAACGCTGGTCGAAAAATTTAAAGAACAGGCAGATGTTATTTCGGTGACTGCTTCGGCGAATGTTCCGGGGCAAGAGTTTGGCAATAACCTGATACGACTCAAAAATGACCCGGACAAAAAAACAGATTTCCGGTTATTGTCGGCCGACGACCAGTTTTTCAAGACCTATAATATTAAATTGCTCACCGGCCGTTTGCCCAGTATGGTAAAAGACAGCAGCAACAAAGCAGGCGATATTATGATCAATGAAGCCGCACTTCCCTTCTTCGGATGGAAAAAGCCGGAAGATGCGCTGGGACAGGAATTCGACTGGGGTTGGGGTAAAATTTGCGGTGTATACCAGGATTTTCACTTCAATTCACTGCAACAGGGTGTAACGCCGATGGCTATATTTTACAACTCCGGCTGGCTGGGCTATATCAGCCTTAAAATTGATACACGCAATACAGCCGCTACAGTGGCCGCCCTCGGCAAAGCCTGGCAGAGCGTGGTGCCGTCTATGTCGTTCGATTATTTCTTCCAGGATGAAGCGTTTAACCGGCAATATCGTGCGGAGCAGCGACTGGGTCAGCTTTTCATGCTATTCTCTGTTTTTGCGATCGGCATTGCCTGCCTGGGATTGTTTGGGCTGGCATCTTTTACGGCGGAGCAACGTACCAAGGAAATCGGTATCCGCAAAGTACTCGGTGCGAGTATCGGTGGTATTGTACAGTTATTATCGAAAGATTTTATCAAACTGGTGATGATATCTGCCACCATCGCCTTCCCGTTGGCCTGGTGGGCCATGAGCACCTGGTTGCAGGATTTTGCCTACCGTGTGCCGCTGACTGCCTGGATCTTTATTGTTGCGGGCGCCGGCGCTTTACTGGTAGCTTTGCTGACGGTGAGTTTCCAGGCGGTAAAAGCCGCATTGGCCAATCCTGTGGTTAGTCTGCGGTCCGAGTAGTGTAAAACACCACATCTTCGTCACCCGGCTCCATATCCGCCAGTTCCTCTTCCCAGCCGGGATTCAGCTTGAAGATGTTGTGGAGTCCACCCAGGAGCTCCAGCCAGCCACTCATTTCATCAGACACCTCGAGTGTATCTCCATGTGCAGTTTCAAATACCAGGAAAGTGGCTTCTCCCGGGTACGCATATACTTTATAACCTGAAATACGGATCACCTTTTCCCAGGAAAGGGTGTCATCAATACCTTCATCGTATTTCACGGCGAGTTCCTGTTCATCAAATGCTATATCCATATTGCGAAGGTATTAATTTTGTTTAAACCGCAACTTCATTTGGAAAGAACGACAATGCCACTTTAAATAAGCGGCTTTCGCCTCCGTCGTTATCAGATGCCAGGTGCAGCTGTAATGTATTATCAGCAACGCTTTCCACGCAGATCCCTTCAATCTTCTCTGTTTTAAATACCGGGTGTGATGCAGAAAGATTCAACCATCCTTCCATCGCCAGCGATGTACCGGAAAGCTTTTGGGAGATACTACTGATCCAGCCAATATAGCTATCGCCGATGGCGCCATCGTCATACGCATTGGTAGTAGCCTCCGATGACAGGGTGCATAACAGCAAATCCATTGCGGCCACATAGCACAACTCCGATACTCCTGTAAATACAGGCGTTGGCGTTACTAACGTTAAGGGAAGTACGAATAACTGACCAGGCACTTCGCTTTTCCAGAAACCATTGCTGGTAACGATTACCTGGTTAACCGGGAAGCTGTCATTTCCCCGGTTGCTTAGCAACAGCCTATCACCCACGGCAGTAGCCCCTTCTATGTTCAGCTCATTAATCCCACCTGCCAGCAGTTGTTCGATAAAGGATGCCGGGTAATCCACCGATTGTACAGCGGTGATTTCTTCTTCAAGCGCCACGAGTAAAATCTTCCGCCGCTTGTCTGTTGCCAGCGAACCTGATGCCATCAGGTAATGTTTACCATCCAGCTGTATTAACGCGGATGCCTCAAAATCCGGCTTCTCTTTTTTGGGTATTCTTTTGCTTGTTGCATCAATTACCGGGATGCTGTTGAGTATCCCGTAATCCCTGTCCAGCACAAGGATGCAGGTGGCATCGTCTCCTACCAGGTACAGTTTACCCTCAAAATATTCTATCGCCGAAGCTGACGGAAAATCAGGCAACAGCAATGTATGTAATAAGGTGATAGCTGCTTTCATGAAATCTGCCGCCAGGCTATTTTAATTTAGTCACCACACTCTTTATCGCCTTTGCCCAGAAAACGCCCAGTTCTGCGGCGCCCTTTTCATTTGGATGCAGCTGAAAGGTACCTGCTTTACCATGTTCCTGTATAAAGAGTTCAGGATGTTGCCGGAAATATTTGAATCCGCCTGTATAACCGGTATACACCTGCCTGGGATGAGTAGTCCGGTAGCCGGCCACAACGGCATTTAATACCGGGAAATAAGACTGCAGTCTCGCCAGTCCTTCTGCCAGGTAACGGGAACTGTTCTGTGTATTGGGGCTATACCAGGTAGGATGGTGCAAAATAACAATACAACCTGGATAATCCTTTAACAGGCGGTCTACAATAGTAATGACGTTTGTTTTATAATCGGCCGGCGATACCGGCGAACCATTCGGGCCTTCAATAGCGCTGTCGTTGGTACCTAATACCATAGAAAACACCAGCGTGGCATCTTTATCGCTCTTAAACCCATCGGCTGCCTTTACCACGTTATTGAATAAACGATTAGTAGCCGGTAAAAAGTCTACCGTGGTGGAACCGCTTACGCCTTCGTTACTATAGTTGACCACAGTGGCAGGCATGGCTTGTTTCAGCCATTCGCAGGCTTTCACCGGCGGCGCGTCCTGCTCCGGGTGTACCAGTCCGCCCCCATGCGTAATACTGTTACCAATAAAAACGATGTCTATTTTTTTTGACTGCGACATCGCCGTCATGCTGCCAAGCAGGCAAAGCATACACGCGAAAAAGAAAAAACTGTTTTTCATAGCTATAAACATTCAATCCCGCAAACATAATATGTTCAACCGATAATCAGGCATTTTTTACCCAATCCCTTCTCCCGAAAAAAAATTTCGCGTAACCATTTGGTTACTTATATTTGTAACCGAAAGGTTACACAACTTAAAACACATTCCTTTGAGAAGAGATGTATTCCAGGCAATAGCAGATCCTACCCGGCGGCAGATCATTGGCTTACTGGCAAATGCCACGCTGAACCTCAACAGTATTGCCGACAATTTTGATATTAGCCGGCCGGCGATATCGAAACATATCAGGATATTAACGGAATGCGGCCTGGTAACGATAAAACAGGATGGCCGGGAACGCTATTGCAGCGCGGATCTGAAGCAGTTGAAAACGGTAGCCGACTGGACGGCGCAGTACCATGCTTTCTGGATAGACAAGCTGGATGCGCTGGAGAATTTCCTGGGTAAGCCGGCCCGTCCGGCAAATCCCCGTAGGAAAAAACAGTAGGCATTTTCTTTGTTCATCTATAACAAAATCATTTATTATGAGTAACAATCCGCTCGTCATTGAACGTACGTTGAATGCTCCGGTAAAAGCCGTGTGGGAAGCCATTACCGACAACAATAAAATGAAACAATGGTATTTCCAGCTCCCTTCATTTGAACCCGTGGTAGGCTTTGAATTCAGTTTTGAAGCAGGTAGTCCGGAAAAGAAATATACGCATCTATGCAAAATAACAGCAGTAGAACCAGGTAAAAAGCTTAGCTATACCTGGCGATACGAAAACTATCCAGGCAACTCCGAAGTAACCTGGGAGCTGTTTCCGGAGGGCAGTAAAACAAGACTGAAGTTAACACATACCGGTCTTGACAGCTTCCCCGGTCAGCAGGACCCTGCCTTTGCGGTGGAAAGCTTTACCAAAGGCTGGACACATATCCTGGGGACCAGTTTGAAAGAGTTCCTGGAGAAATAAGTGAATAGCGTTTAGCTCCAAAAAAACGCTAACCGCTTCCGGCAATCCGGTAGCGGTTAGCGGAATATTTTTATGGTACGGTTACCAGCAATGGGGATTCAAACATAGCGACCGGTGAAATAATCTTCTCTTCCAATGGCACCTGGTTACCATAAATGGCTTTCATCTGCTGTTTTACCGCAGGGCTGTCCAGGTCAAATTCACGGAGGGTTTGCAGTTTACCTATTTCCAAACCGGTAGCTGCCTTATAAATTTTCCAGACCAGTTCAGAACAGTAGATCCGCTCGTCTGACCAACCAAAATAAAAATCATAGTTCTTTCCATTATACTGTTTCCCGGCTGCTTTCATTTTGCTGATCACCGGTTGTGTAAGCACTGTACCAGCATCTTTCAGCCGCTTTATTACAAAATGTCCGTTCTTTCCGCGCGCTATCCATTGCCGCAACGGCGTATACCTCACGGGCTGCAGCGCCTCATAAACATACCACTGATCATCATTCTGTTTAAAAATTATCCCGCAATGACTATATTTGGAATGTGTTGCCAGTTGAATAGCGGTACTTAAATCTGATTCCGAGATTTGAAAAATAATATCGCCTTCCTGTACATCCGGCGTAGCTACCGGTATTTTTTTTGAAATAAATGTATCTGACCCGAGCGTACGTGCTGCTACCAGTGCGCTGGCAACCGCCAGCAGCAACAGGATTGTGACCGTCGTTTTTCTTAAAACTGTCATACCCGATATTTTTGTAAAAATAGATCCTATTATTCACAAGCCACAAAAAATGAACAACTTACTTATCGTGCCCGCCATTACTGCGGAAGTGGAACTATTACAGCAACTTGGCAAACAAACATTCACAGAGAGCTTTGCCGCCGACAACACGCCGGAAAATATGAAGCAATACCTGCAGGAAAGCTTCAGCATCCCGAAACTAACCGCCGAAATGACCAACCCCGACAGCGAATTCTATTTTGCCATGCTGAAAACCCAACCCGTGGGCTATATGAAACTGAATTTCAGAAGCGCCCAAACGGAACAATTCAACAGCAGGGCGGTCGAACTGGAACGCATATACGTTTTACAGTCGCACCAGGGCCAGCAGATCGGGCAACACCTCTTCAACCAGGCGTTGACGGTAGCCTCGGAATACAAAGCCCCCTTCCTCTGGCTGGGCGTATGGGAACACAATACCAAAGCAATTGCCTTTTACCGGAAAAACGGTTTCTTTGACTTCGACAAACATTCATTTATGCTGGGCAACGAAGAACAAACGGATATTCTCATGCGCTTAAATTTGCCCCTGCAAAGATTACAATAACATTATTTTTTTTCAGCACAAAGCGCAACCCATGAACCACTTCCCGGTTTCCAGTTCCAATCTCTCTGCACCACACCTGGCCCTGTTCCTGCAAACGCAGTATCAAACAGGACCCGGAGTTGCCTGCCGCCTGATCAAATCGGGTATAAACGACACCTACCAGGTGACCACCGACACCGGTAAATACGTTTTTCGTGTATATAGCCTGCACTGGAGAACCCGCGAAGAAATTTCCGAAGAGCTACGCCTGTTGATGCTCCTGAAAGATCAGGGCATCCCCGTTTCCTGGCCGGTAGCTGATGCGGCAGGTAATTATATTCAAACACTACAGGCGCCGGAGGGCGAACGTTTTGGCGTATTATTTACTTTTGCTGCCGGGGAAAAACTTACCTATTACGCCGACGAAATACATTTTAAAACCGGCGCCGTCATGGCCCGCATGCATCAGCTCACGCAACAACTGCCGCTGAACCGGGTTACCTATACCGCGAAAATTTTACTGGAAGATTCCCTTGAGCAGGTAAAAAAATTTCTTGACAGCAACACCCCGGAAATGGCTTTCCTGCTCAGCGCACAGCAATACCTGCTCCAGGCATACGCCGCGGCCGATACCAGCAAAATCAGGCAGGGTGTGGTACATATGGATATCTGGTTTGATAACATGAATATCAACCACGATAACCAGGTCACCATTTTTGATTTCGACTTTTGCGGAAACGGGTGGCAATGCCTGGATATCGCCTATTATATGCTGCAGCTTCATAGCCTGATCCGCGAAATGCCGGAATGCCAGGCGAAACTGGATCGCTTCCTGGAAGGCTATAATTCCGTGCTCCCTATCAGCGAAGAAGAAAAACGTTTATTACCGATGCTGGGGGTATGCATGTATTTCTTTTACCTCGGCATACAATGCCAGCGTTATGATAACTGGTCCAATTCATTCCTGAACGATGCTTACCTGAAACGGTTTATAACGGTGCTGGTTAAACGTTATTATGAATTGTATATACCAGCCGCATCAACGGTAAATCCATAATAACACCGGGCGGGAAGCCTTATCCAGATAAGGTTCCAGGGTAGCCAAATAAGCGGGATTCAGCATGGGGCAACCGTCGCTGCGGCAAATGCCCTGCTGCTGCGTTTCCCCCGGTACCGCCCAGTAACCATGCAGTACTACAAAACGCTCAAAGGCCTTGCTGTTACTGCTGTCAAGCCCATATAACTTATACGCGGTTCCAAAGCGGCCGCTATACTTACCGCCTATACGATATTTACCGGGTGAAGAACAGCGACTGCCGGGGACATTTGAAAATACGGCTTCTTCCGCCCTGAAATCGGGCCCCTGCCCATGTGCTACCAATCCGCTGCTGATAACGCGATGCCGCTCCAGGTCATAGCAAACAAATCTTTTTCCGCCGGAAAACACGCTGAAGTCTGCCAGGAATGCGTAATGCGTATTATAACCATGTTTAACGGCATATTGTTGCAATACCTGCGCTCTGCGATGGAGTGTAGCCATATCCGGTACCATCAGCAAAGATGGCGTAGCTGCTGCCGGCGGCGTAATATGAGGGGAACGTTTCTTTTCTTTACAGGCAAATAAACAACCCGCTAAAAGCAGGGCGATTCCACATCTGTACCATGTTGTTGTACGGATCATATCATACAGATGCGGACAAAAATATTTTCCATATGCATCCGCAAAAAAATGCGGATGCACAGGTGTTATTCCCAGATCTCTTTGATATGAATAAGAATAGAATACCGGCCGGTGGCGGGGTAATCGTCGATATTTAATTTCTGCGCATCAAAAGGCTGCGGCAATTTATCGGCGTATTGCAGGTATAGTTCCTGCACTACGGCTATCGCCTCAGCTTTATTTTCCACCACCCATGATTTGGCGGTTTTATGATTATCGAATAGCTGGTTAAATGCTTTCCTGCCGGTGTCCGTATGTTCAAAGGGCACCACTTTCAGCGTCCACACCTCTCCTATTTTTTCCGGTTGCGCCGGTACATCCAGGTCAATTTTAAATCTCTCCAACCCGGCAGGATCCAGGGCACGCATAATATCCATCGCAACTGACATAACGGTATATTTTTGTTTGACACCGCAATATTACAACTTCCCGCAAAATAAGCGATGCTATTCTCCGCCTTTCACTTTCATCTTCAGGGTATATATACTCTTTCCGGCGGTGATAAACAGTATATCATTATCTTTTCCGCCGAAACAGGCATTAGCCGTCCAGCTTTCGGGCACGGGGATAAAGCCGGTTTGTTCCCCGTCTTTGCTGACCACCGTAATACCGTTACCACAGAGGTACAAATTACCTTCGCTGTCCAGCGCGAGGCCATCTGTTGTTTTGGATGCCATGAGCTGCTGTTGCGATAAGGTACCGTCAGCGTTCACGCTATAGCGATACACTTTACCACCATTAATATCTGCAATATATACCTGTTTCCCATCGGGCGTACCAATGATGCCATTGGGTTTTACAAAATCCTCAGCGGCAATGGTGGGTTCTTTTGCGCCCGGCGCCAGGTAGTATACCCTTTCTTCTTTTATATCCGGTTGTTTGCGCTCCCAGTAATCACGTTGATAGTAGGGGTCTGTAAAGTAAATGCCGCCATCGGGCGCAACCCAAACATCATTGGGACCATTGAGTTGGTGTCCTCCGAAATTATTTACCAGTATTTTTATTTTCCCCTTGGGAGAGATGGACCACAGCTCATCTTTCTCATCTGCGCAGGCAATGATATTGCCTTTGCGATCTACATACAACCCGTTGGAGCGACCAGCGTTGTCAAGAAAAACGGATAGCTGTCCACGGGTATCATATTTCCAGATCTTATTATTGGGCTGGTCGGTAAAAAAGATGTTCCCTTTTTTATCGGCCACCGGTCCTTCTGTAAATGCAAATTGTTTTGAAACAAGCTCCAGTGTGGCATTATCAGCCACCGTGGCAGGAATCGAATCGGGATGAGCGGCCCGGACATTCATACAATAGCAAAGACCTATTAACAACGTGGAATAAAAGCTGCATTTCATAATGATCCTCAATTTTTACAATTGTAATGATTATGTGGCAGAATTTTTTCTAAAAATAACAGCTGTTCCTGCAGCAAAAAAGGATAAACGCTGGACAGCGTTTATCCGCAAAGTAATCTGGCTGCCGATCACAGCCGGTTTGCTGATCATAAACATGACCCGCTTCAAGAAGCATAGGAATAATTAATAGAACAACACAATATCGTTCGATACCGGTTAAATGGTCGATAAAATGATAAATTGGAAATTTGTGACAGTGTAAGAGATGAACTTTAGTTAACAAAATAATTTTGGGGTAACCAACGCCGGATGACTGTTATTACCCGATTTCAGAATGGCGTTCCGGTCAGGTCTTGTACTGATTACGCAGGCAAAGTTATCGTGAGCAACAACTTCAGCATAGTACAAAAACGACATTCTTGTGTTCATTTCATTATTGTATGCAAACGGATGGTATGCTTCAATTCTTCTTCATGGATAAAGGAGGGCGTAACGCCGGCAAATTCTTTGAAGTCGCGGATAAAATGCATTTGGTCATAATAACCCGTGTGGTAAGCTATTTCTGTCCATGTTTTTTGCGGAAACAGTTCTTTCAGCTGGTATGCCTTACAAAAACGGATCAGCCGGGCATATTGTTTTGGGGGCATGCCCAGCCTTTCAGTACACTTCCGCTCAAACTGTCTCAGGCTCAAACAGGCCAGGGAGGCAAGCTCCTCCATGCTAACATTCCCCGATGACCCCACCAAGGCTGCCATGGCCTGGTCTACCGGCAGTAAAGGCTTCACCCCCGACACTCTTTTCAGGAGATAAAACTCCACGATACTTATCATGTGATCCCAGTCGTCCGCTTCCTTAAGCTGTTCGGTGATTTCCCCTATTTCGCTGCCCAGCAGCAAACTGGTGTCAAAATCCTGCTCATATATTTCGGACATAGGAATTCTTAACAACCGGTGCAACCCACTTGGCTGAAAGGCAATACACAGCGCCAGGTGCCGGCGTCCCATATCCAGGGTTACCGCCTGATCCTGGGGGCCAATGGTCACACAGGCTGCTTTCGTGATATATCCGTCATTACCAGGCTTTAATACTTTGATCGGATCTTCGAGGTAAAAAATAATATAACGCTGATAAGCGGGTACAAACCGGTAAATGTTTGTCAGCCCCGGCGTTTGGGTAAAGTCTACCCCGTAAATGCTGATGCAATGGACAAGGTCCTGCAATGCCGGATGTGGCTTATAAACTTTTGATTTCATTGGACATATTCTTCGGCTATAGGTGCTCCGTACAGATTCATCTCCTGACAAATATAAATAAAAAAGACAGCCAATAAGACCGATTTGAGGTATCTTTTACCGGCTAATATATTCTATATTTAAACATGAGAATCGCAATAACAGGTGCATCCGGTTATATAGGTACTGTACTCACGCCTTTACTACTATCTCACGGCCATACCCTGAAGGTATTTACCAGGAAACCCATACCGGACATTAATCCCGACGGCGTGGCATTCGTATATGGGAACCTGTTAGACAACCACAGCTTACAGGACCTGGTAAAGGGTGCAGATGTGGTGATACACCTGGCTGCCATGATTTCGGTAGATGATACCCCTGATGAAATGCTTTTCCGGGTAAATACCAGTGGCACCCGGCTCCTGGCGGCGGCAGCGCTACAGGCGGGTGTAAAAAGATTTATACATCTCAGTTCTGTTACCGCCTACAACCAGGCGCCCTACGATGAACCGATGGATGAAACCCGCCCCCCGGTAAATGACACACAACACAGCTACGACCATTCCAAAGCCGTATCGCAGGCCATTGCCCTGGAATACAACGGCAACGGCATGGAAGTGATTGTGCTGGCGCCTACAGCTGTTATGGGACCTTATGATCAGCAACCCTCGCTGATAGGTAAAGCAGTGGTGAATATCTATAACGGGAAAATACCCGCCCTCTTTCCGGGTGGCGTTGATTTTGTGGATGTGAGAGATGTGGCAGACGCTATTGTCAGCGCCATCAGCAGCGGTACACCGGGCAAAGTTTACCTGCTGGGCGGTGAATGGGCGTCATTGGTTACTCTCAGCAGGGAAATAGGCAGGATAAAGGGTAAAAAGATATCGCTGCCGGTAGTACCTTTATGGCTGGTTTTCAGCCTGCTGCCCCTGGTGAGAATGCTGGCCCGTTTGCGCGGTGGTCCTCCGTTTTATACGAGGCAGTCTGTATACAACCTTATTTACAGCAATAAAAAAATAAATCATTCGCAGGCCAGGACCGAACTACAATTCCGGCCCCGTGCTTTTACAGCCACCCTGCAGGATACTATTGATTGGTTCAAACAAACCGGCGCTATCAGATGATTGACTATTTACCACTCCGCGGATATGTTGTTTTTATATTTTGCTGGGCCGTTACGGGTATCGCGGCAGGATTATACCTGCTGCGTAAAGAGGCGCCCTACGGACGTTACAGCAACGAACAATGGGGACCTATGGTCAGCAACAAACTGGCCTGGTTGCTGATGGAAGCTACAGTGCTCGTTTCTTTTTTCACCTGGATCCCCATCAAAACATTTAACTGGCAAAGCCCTGCCGGTGTCATGATCTTTTTATTCCTGCTGCATTACCTGCACCGCAGTTTCGTATATCCGTTCATGATACGTACCAAAGGGAAGAAAATGCCGGTGTTGATTATGTTGTCTGCCATGTTATTTAATACGGTAAACGGTTCCCTGCTGGGCATTTGGTTTGCTGTTTTCGGCCATTACCCGGATAGCTGGTATACCACGCCTGCCTTTATAACGGGTACCTTCCTTTTTCTGAGCGGCATGCTGATCAACTGGAGTGCGGATTACCAGCTGATACAGCTCCGGAAAAAAAATGATACCGGTTATAAAATACCACAGGGGCGCATCTTTAAATACATTTCCTCCCCTAACCTGGCAGGCGAAATGCTGGAATGGGGCGGTTATGCTTTGCTCACCTGGAGCCTGCCCGCGCTGGCCTTTTTTATATGGACCTGCGCCAACCTTATACCCCGTGCACTGGCGAACCATCGCTGGTACCGCCAACAATTTCCCGGATACCCGGCTAACCGTAAAGCATTATTACCTTTTATCTGGTAACATTAAAGCAACGTATGTCAAAAAAATATAGTCAGCTTAAAGCAGCTCTGGTATTATCAAAGGCGAGTCTTATTGCTACATTGCGCAGTCCTACTTCCATCGTATTTGCCTTATTATTCCCGGTCATCTTTGTAACGGTATTCGGCGCCATGGTCGACAGCACCGCCGTAAAAGTAAAGATCGTATTATCGCCCCATAGCGACAGCAGCAGCCCCATGTATGCGGCTGTAAAGGGCATCAAAATATTTGATTTATCCTATGGCAGCGATTCTGCCGCCATGCTGGCCGATTTAAAAAAAGGAAGGATCGCGGGTATATTATACCTTCATCCGCCAACGCTGGTGAATGGCCTACCGCAGGTAAGCACCGATTTGCTGGGCAGCAGCGCAGTAGCCGATAAGCTGCCATTGATACAGGCGGCATTACAGGAAGCCGCCAGCCGGGTGAACCGCAATATATTACCTGATCAACCGGTGGCGGCCAGCGTACACCTGGTAAATATTCCGGGTCGCGTGTACCGGCAGATCGATTTTATTTTACCCGGTCAGCTGGGCTTTTCTCTACTGATGGCCGGTGTTTTCGGTTCCGCGTTCCTGCTGTTTAACCTGCGGCACACACTGGTGCTGAAACGCATCTACGTTACACCGATCAAACGCCCCTTTCTGTTACTCGGAGAAATGATCAGCCGCTTGCTGTTCCAGATCATCTGTTTTGTGGTGATCACAGCACTGGGTTATTTCGCGTTTGATTTCACGCTGGTCAACGGGTTGTTTACCTTCCTGGAAATGTTACTGCTATCTGTTTTTGGCCTGATCATATTTATGGGAATCGGATTTATTATCAGTGGACTGATCCGCAATGAAAGCTCCATTGCCCCTGTAGCCAACACGCTGACCGTACCACAAATATTGTTATGCGGGTTATTTTTTCCGGTAGATAACTACCCGGTGTGGCTGCGTACTTTTTGCGAGTTGCTGCCCCTCACTTTCTTTGTGGATGGATTGCGCAAGATTGCATTTGAAGGCTTGCATATCTGGCAGATACCGGTACAGTTGACCGGTTTAATACTCTGGGCAGCTCTCATTGCCGTTCTGTCGGTAAAGTCCTTTAAATGGGAATGATGTCACAATCAGCCCCTATGATTGTCTTGCCCGGCCGCCCTGCATTTTCAGGGATCATAATACCTTTGAATTATTAACAGTAATTCCAAAAATCATTCATCATGGCAGCAGTCAATCCTTATTTAACTTTCGGTGGCACCTGTGAAGCAGCCTTCGACTTTTACAAAGCAGCGTTCGGCGGCGAATTCCAGACCCTCGCCCGTTTTGGCGAAATGCCCGATATGTGTGGTCCCGGCGATAAAGACAAGATCATGCATGTAGCCCTGCCTATCGGCAGTAGCAGTATTTTAATGGGCAGCGACGCTCCTGACAGCATGGGTCCGGTTACGGCGGGCAACCAGTACTCTGTTTCCATACAGGCCACCAGCGAAGCGGAAGCCGACAAATTATTTAACGCACTTTCTGCCGGCGGCAATCCTGTTATGCCAATGGCCAAGGCGCCCTGGAATGCCTATTTCGGTATGTTTAGCGACAAGTTCGGCATACAGTGGCTGATCAATTATGACTACGCCCAGTAACGAATGAACGAAGCGGGGAGCGCCTTCGGCGCTTGTCTTTGGACAGGATTAAAATGATTATGAAGATTATGCTGATTTTATTTCTTTTTTGAAAAAAGCTTACGTCTTTTCCGAAAGTATTCAACAATAGGATAAAGATACAGATCAGAAAAAGTCAGAATCAGTACAATCTTCATAATCACATTAATCCTGCCCAAAGACAAGCGCCGAAGGCGCTCCCCCTACGTCACCATTACCAGCACCAGCCGGAAACCATCGGGATCTACCAGGGTAATACCATGTTTGTTCCAGTAAGGATTTTTTGCTTTGACCTCGGGAGTTCCCACCTTCCTGGCTTTCTCCAGTATCCGGGTAAATGCCTCCCTGGTTTCGGGGTATAACACCAGCACATCATCATCGTCGGGCTGGTGTTGGGGCGGTTCGTCCGATACCGTAAATTCCAGGTGCCAGTTTTCTCCCGGAATGCCCAGAAATACGCCATCATAGCGGTTATGATCCAGGAAAGATCCTAATTGCCGGAAGCCTAATACCTCCTGGTAAAAGGTGATGATCTGATCCAATGAAGTGGTGTGCCGGGCGACTCTTAATCTCATGACAATACAATGCTTTTGTTGCAGATACAGTAGGTTGAATTTACAACATCCTGTTTACCCATGCAGCAAAAAGTCAACACAATGACAATAAGATAATAGAAGAATTTAAGCCCCTATCATTAGCTCCTGGCGGAAAGGCAATGCAGGCAAGGTTTCTGTGGTGTTCAGCACTTCGTCCACCAATCCAAATTCTTTGGCTTCCATAGCGGTCATAAAGTGATCATTCTTAAATGCCGCAGCGACTTCTTCTATCGTGCGACCCGCATGTTTCGATATTATCTGGAACGTAGTATCCTGTAACCTTTGCTGCTCGCGGAAAGCGATGCGTACATCCTCCGTATATCCTTTGGCGCCGCCACTGGATGGATGCATGTGGATGGTGGCATTGGGTAGCGCATACCGTTGCCCCGTAGCGCCGGCAGTGAGTATAATGGTACCCATACTACCCGTGAAACCTACGGCCATGGTAGATATGGGCGACTTAAGAATTTTCATGGTATCATAGATCGCGAGGCCCGCGTAGATAACGCCACCGGGACTGTTGATATACATATTAATGGGCCGGTGATTTTCGCTGTCGAGGTACAGGAGTTGCGCCACCATGAGGTTTGCTACCTGGTCGTCGATAGCGGTGCCCAGGAAAATGATCCGTTCTTTCAGGAGCAGACTATATATATCAAAGGCACCGCGGCTGTCGCCGTCGATAACAGTAGGAATAAGAAATGCCATGTTACTTAAAAATTGAAGTGATAGATTGGTTAAAATGATCGTCTTTCATGAGTCCTTGAAAAACGGTATCCAGTTGTGCGCGTTTTTCTTCACGGGCCAGCCAAAACAGCAGCTGCAGCGCTTTGCGCTGATAGCGTACTTTTTCCCGCAGGGCCGGCGCTACCAGCATACGGGCCTGGAATACCAGTCGTGCCGGGGCAGTCATTTCCTGTAACAGGTAGCGATCTATTTCCCGTGTTTCAACTAACTGTTTCCGCATAGTCCGACTGTTTAAGTTGTTCCCTTACTTTTTCCAGGCACTTGTATTTCTGCACGCTGGCGGAATGCGGGGTTTTAAAATCAAATCCTGCTGCTATTTCCTGTATGGAAAGATGATCATAATAAAACGCCTGCAATAGCTGCAAACAGCGTTTCCCGGCGGCTTTTACATAGTTGAGCACAGATCGCTCTACCGGTGGTGGTGCATAATAATCGGCCGGCACGCCTATGTCGCTGTTAATATTATCGAGAGAAGTATAACGCCCGGTGTGTTTCAATTTCCTGATACAGCAGATCCTGGCGATCCCTGTAATATATGCCTGCGCCGGAACATTGGCAGGCAATGTTTGTTGCCGTTGTTTTTCCAGGTAGATGATAACGGCATCCTGGAACACATCTTTGGCCATTTCCAGGTTGCCTCCCATACGGTGTACCATTTTCGCTACCCGTGGAAGTAAATTCCTGTATATTTCCTCCAGCCATTGTTCTTCATGATTACGCATATGAACCCCGTTTATATACCAGTGTCAGAAAATGAGGCGATATCACCCAAAATTTAAGATTATTTTTTTACCTTTGCCCCATCATGAAATTATAACCCACATATCACCATCAGGCTCATCCTGTAAACATGCCATCCGGCGTGCCTTTCCATACATAAGTATTTTATTCACTGCAAAAATACAGCGATGCCGAAGCATACGCTGATCTGTTCATTTAAATTTACTGACATGAAAATGATGACCATCATTTCCCGCCCATGCAAACGGACTATGTCCATGATCATTCATTTCAAAACGATATTATCATATGCTTATCAGCGCACAGGATATAACTTACCAGCTCCCTTCCGGAGAAATTTTATTCCAGGACATTTATTTTACGCTTAACAAAGGAGAAAAAGCTGCCATTGCCGGGCATAACGGCGCGGGCAAGTCGACCTTGTTAAAGATCATTGCCGGCCAGGAAAAAGCCTTCACAGGCACAGTTGCGGCCAGCGAGCAAGTATATTATGTACCGCAGCATTTCGGGCATTTTAACCAGCTTAGTGTAGCCGCTGCCGTTGGTATCGACGCAAAGTTACACGCCTTATCTGCCGTGATAGATGGGGACACCGATCCGCAGCTGTTCGATATGATTGGCGACGACTGGGATATTGCCGCCCGCTATGAAGCGGCCATTGAAAAATGGGGCATCCCTGCCATCCGGCCGGAGCAGCCACTATCGGAGCTGAGCGGCGGCGAAAAAACAAGACTGTTTCTTTCCGGGATCGATATTTTTGATCCGCCGGTGGTACTGCTGGATGAACCCACCAATCACCTCGATTACCTGGTACGGGAACAGTTGTATCAATGGGTGGCCACCACTAACTGCACCCTGCTGATCGTAAGCCACGACCGTGAACTGCTACGCCTTTGCAACCCGATCTGGGAACTGCAGGCCGATGGTATCAAGGCCTATGGCGGCAACTATGATTTTTACGCTGCGCAAAAAGAAGTTGCGTCCAACGCACTGCAACAACGTATTGCCCACCAGGAAAAAACCTGGAAGGAAGCAAAAAAACAGCGGCAGATAGCGATTGAACGCAAACAGCATGCAGATGCCCAGGCCAGGAAAAAAGCGAAAACAGGTGGTATACCAAAAATTTTGCTGAATGGCCGGAAGAACGCCGCGGAAGTATCTACCGCCAAACTGGACCAGGTACATACCGATAAAGTCAGCGAGTTGCGGGCTGAATACCAGGAAGTAGCCGCCATGGCCCAGTTACAACGCATCATGAAAGGCTTCTTTGAACAATCAGGACTGCATCGCGGAAAAATACTGGTAGAGGCCAACGGCCTTAATTACGGTTGGACAGCCGACCAGTTGCTATGGGAATCACCACTGTCGTTCACTATCCGCAGCGGCGACCGGCTGGCCATCACAGGTCCAAACGGGAGCGGTAAATCCAGTTTGTTCCAGCTGTTATTAGGCCGCGCTACGCCCACAAACGGGGAATTGTATGTGGCCGACACCCGCACCCTGTTACTGGACCAGGATTACAGCCTGATAGACCGCAGCAAAACCGTGTTGGACCAGGCGCTGGCCTTTAACGAAACCGGCCTCGAAACCGCTATGGTAAAAACGGTGCTGGTGAACTTTCTCTTCGGGTCCGACACCTGGGACAAGCCCTGCGCTGTGCTGAGTGGTGGAGAAATGTTGCGGCTGGCGCTTTGCAGTATGACCCTGCAAAACAAAACACCGGATATGATCATGCTCGATGAACCAACCAATAACCTGGATCTTGCTAATATCAATATATTGACAAAGATCTTCGCGGATTATAAAGGAACACTGTTAGTGATATCTCATGATAAGGGCTTTATCAAGGAGGTAAATGCGGGAATGGAAATGGCGCTTAGAAAAGCGTAAAGCTATTGAAGCGAATTTTGTCTTACTCAGGATTAGACTGATTTTGATGATTACAGGATTTTTTTCTTGTGATTTTTTGATTTTAAAAGATCCGGGGAGATATGGCCGGTTTTAATTCGCTTATATCTCATCAAATCTTTTAAAACTAAAAAAATAAAATCCAAAAATCATCAAAATCAGTCTAATCCTGAGTAAGACAAAATTCGCTTCAATAGTTTTCCGCTTTACGCTTACTACAAACCATAATACGCATCCGATGCAAATGGTATTACTTCCGTTACCCGGAAAGACAATGGCTTTCCATCTTCTCCCAGGTACTGGTATTGATCGCCCTTCCTGCAAAGCAGGGGAAATGAATAAGTAACGCTGCCGGCGCCGTAACCCGCTGGTGCTGCCAGCATCACATCATCAAACAACTGTGTGGTAAGCGGTTGCCCTGTATTGTTCAGCACTGTAAACTGCCTGTCTTTCTGCGCCAGGAAACCTTTTCCATGCTCTTCGTACAGCACTTTGTCGTACACCGGCGGTACCAGTATAGCTCCCTGTAAAGTGGCCAGGCCCTGGGTATATCCATCTTCACTTCTTTTCGATAAAGCCAGGTAAGCGGTATCATGATCGCTCACATAACCACGATCGTTATCATAGTCGTATACCAGCGGGACCAGTATTTTTCCGTTGCTATCCGCATACCCGTACAACCATGCTGTTTCACTTTTTTTCTTTATCAACCGCAGGATATTGCTGTTCTTTAAAAAAGTAATTTCATCATATTCCAATGGCAGGATAATATCGCCTTTCGTATTGATCATACCGGCCTTGTTTCCTTGGCTGACGAGCATGCTGCCCGGTGCTTGTCCTATTACTACCTCATCGTATAACAGCGGCGTTTGCCGGCGGCTAACACCATTAAAAAGGATGTATTGACGCTTATCCCCCTTATCGACGGTGAGGAGGTACTGATGATCTCTTAGCGGCTGTATACTGCTGTATGCGAGGGGCAGCACCGCCACTCCTTTGGTATCGTAAATACCATTTTTATAACTGCCATCTTCCCGGGTAATAGTAACCTGCAGCAGATTACTGTCGTCAGGCAGTAGGGCCATATCATCAAAATTCGCCGGCAACAGCATCCGCTTATTTTTGATATCGTATACGCCCGCATGTTCTCCTGTTTTTACGGCCAGCAAGGTGGGCGACAAAGCTGCATACTTGCGGTAAGCCACGGGTAGCAGCTGTTCTCCGGATACATTATACAAGCCTTTCTTCTCCTGGTAGGTTACCTCCAGTAAACCTGCCACGAAGGATTCGGGGTCTGCACGGTCTATGTCGAAAAAAGCAGGTGCTATTGTTTTCTTGTTTACCGGGTTATAAAATCCATACAGTGCTTTTTCTTTCAACTTAAACAATGGTTGTGAGGCAGCTTTTTCAAAACTGGTATTCATACCGGTGATTTCGTTGTAGTCTTTTGCCAACAGTTTTTTGCCCAGTGTGTCCAGTAAATTATAGTTACCATTTACGGGTACGATAAAGCAATCTGCAAAACAGGTGATGTTGCCTGTATATATCGGCGGGATAACTATTTTACCATCTTCCCGGATGATTCCTGTTTTATTATTCCTCGTAATTTCCAGGAAAGGGCCAGCGTCGGATTCTCCATAAGAACTGTTGATGTCATCATATACAAAATCCGCGGCGAGGGAGCCATCTTCCCTGATAAGACCGTAGTGTCCATTTTTCCTGGCTTTCAGCAAACCATTGCCCAGCAGTTCCATATTTGTATATTCCGGCGCCAGGTATTCCTTGTTGGTAGCGAGGTTCAGCACTACTTCCTTCCCTGCTTTCTTAAAACACAGGATCCAGTTGTCGCTGCGCATAAACATATGCTCATGTTCGTATTCAAAAGGAATGAGTGTTTTATTCTCAAAATCCACTACCCCCCATTTACCATCTTTTTGTGCAAAAACATAGGATCCTTTGCTGCCGCAACCGCCGCAATAATCAAAGCTATCGTAGATAGCAGGAATCACGAGTTTATTTTCCGGGCTGCTGAATACTCCCCACTTTCCATTTGTTTTTACATCAAAATGGTCGTCATCCAAAATACCTGCATCCTGGAACTGTAGTGGCAGCAACAGCTTTCCGCGGGTATCGGCATAAGTTACTTTATCGCCCTTTTTCAGCCGCAGGTAAGTCTTCCATTGCAGATCAATGGTGTCATACTCCGGTTGCAGTAGCCAGGTACCCTGGCCGGATATCAGGCCCATTTTATGATCGCGGAGCACCAACATCAGTGGTTCCTTTTCGTTCGTATATACGATAGAGTGACCTTGGTCTGTACCGGCCAACGCATCGGCAGGATGATAGGCAGCGAGCGGCGAGTCAAATGCTTTTTCTCCTTTTGTATTGATATACCAGCTCCGCCCGTTTTCTTCCACGCGGGCCAGTCCGTTTACAAACACAGATCCTTTCTGGGCAACAGTATCGGCGGTTGCCAGGGAAAGGGCGACCGCCAGGAACAATCGCATTATCATAGTCCGGGTCATTTTAGTCATTATAGCTTTTTTTCTTTAGCGAACGATAAGGGAATGGCTTTCCGTTTTTATCGAGATAGAAAAACCATTTCCCTTCTTTCACGAGTATAGGGAAAAGGTTGCTGTAGCTGTTGTTCATTTCCATTTCGTCATATACAACAGGGATGATGATGTTACCCTTTGCATCTGCGATGCCGCTTTTCCCTGCTTTTTCTACTTTGAACAATTTTGCCTTTTCATAGTAGGATACCTCATCATATGCTGCGGGCAATATTATTTTTCCATTCAGATCTGTAACTCCCTCTTTCTTCTTCGCGGTTATTTTAAAATACGGCTGACTGTATATCTTATCTATCTGCTCGTATTCCACAGGAAGCAGTATGCTGCCGTCTTGCCGGATCAAGCCCTTCTTATCCGCCTGCCGGATCATTAAAATACCATCCTGGAAATTGGTGATATCATTTAAGTTAACGGGCAGCACTACCTGCTGTTGCCGGTTAATGATACCATAAACCGTTTGATCCGGCGACAGGTCTTTTCCTGCCAGTGCGAGGCCGTTCCAGAAGTCACCCACAAAACTGTAGTTTTCAAACACCACTTCCTTTCCCTGTTCGTCTACAAATACATTGCCCCGCGGATCGCCCCATATCTTCAGCAGGCCGTCGCTAAATTGTGCACGACGGTTTTTCTGATCTGCCGGCAGCAGCGACCGGGAGTACCTGTCTTCCTTAAACTCCCAGCGTGGGTTGGTATATAATTTATTGCCCGCCAGGTCAGTGAGAATGCACAGGGTAGATCCATTATCGGGGTATTGTGTTTCCACGATGCGGTTGGTATCAACAGCGGTAAAAAATCCATACTTTTTAGCCGCTTTGATGATCCTTCCCGATCTGTCGGCCATCGAACTGGTATCCTCCTTGCTTAAAGACAGCATATTGCTGTTATGCCACTGGATCCGGCTGTAAGCGGGGGCCAGTATTTCTTTACCACTGCGCAGGTTGAACAGGCCCAGGTTCCCTTGCTTAAATACCGGCAGGTAATCAGATTTATCTTCTCCGGCGGCATCATCCAGGTAAGAAAAGCCATCGTTATATCCTGAGTATAGGTCTTCATACACCACGGGAACTATCGTTTTACCCTGCAAATTCAACAGCCCCGTTTTGCCCTGTTCTGTTACCTGGATATACAGGTCATCATGATAAGCATAGAGCGCTGTTTTTGCATACTTAAAAGGCAGCAGCTGTTTTCCCGTTTGGTCAAACAAGGTGGTAAGTGCGCCTTTTCTTACCATAAAATAATACGGCAGCGCGGCTTCCTTCTCCTGGTAACCATCGGAAATAACGGCGTCGTAAACCTCCTGTCCAGCTGCATTCACAGCTTTGATATCGTCATACTGTGCCGGTATTATTTCTTTGCCCGTTCTGTCGATGATCCCGCATTTGTTGCCGATGTAGGTCTTCATGGAATTGGCCAGGCCTTGCACGCGGGTATATTGCAGTGGCAGGATCAATTTCCCGGAAGCATCTGTAATGCCGGTTTTGTTGTTGCTGGTAACGGCAAACAACACTGGCGAAGGTCCACGGCCGCATTTATCATAAATAGCGGGAGTAATGTGATGACCGGTTTTATCCATGATCCCTGTTTTACCATTGATGGTATACCCAAAAAAGGCGCCCCCCTGGTAGCCCAGGTAATCAAACGATTCATATGCCGGTTTTGCAATGATACTGCCGTCTTCCGCTGCCAGCCCACGTTTACCAGCCTGTGTTATTTGTACGGTGCTATCGCATACATAGCTGTTATCAACTTGTTCATATTTGGGAGATTGCAATACTTTACCCGTTTTCATATCCACCCAACCCCACAAGCCATCTTTTTTTATTTTTATCAGCCGGGGCGACAGCTCGTCAATTTCATTGTATACCGGTGCACAGAGCTGGTTACCTTCACTATCCACAGCCCCATACCGGCCATTGAGGCGGGTGATTACAAAGTGATAATTTTTCTCCGGGTACTTTTCATCTTTTTCATCCTGGATGCGCACCTCATCAAACTTAAACGGTACTATGATTTTCCCGGCGTCGTTCAATGCGCCATAGGCATTGTGCTTCACCCCCACGGCGCTGCGGTAGTAGCTGATATTTTCCAGCTTATCTATCAGTACTTTCCCGGAATGATGTAACAGTTGCTTTTGGTGAGCGATCATAACGGGTGCAAACTCGTCGTCGAACCGGTCGAGATAGTCGGCGATAACAGGTTGCTGAGCGGAGAGCTGTGCGCCGGATAGCAAACATACAATGGCTGCCAGGTATTTTCCTTTCATTTGAATACAGGCTTTTTGATAAGCAATGATTTCCTTTTTCAGCAGGAGCGCGCTGGCTCCTGCTGAAAACCTGGCACAAAGATGTTGCTCTTTCGCATTACTACCCAAATTTATCTCCCTACATCATATATACAACACGATCTACAAAACAACTACAACCATATAAAACCCTTTACTGTATTGATACTATAAAATACGATCTGCCGGACCGGGGTATTTGTGACAGCCGCTGAGGTGTCTATCTTTAAAAAATATCTTTAACAGTAGTTAACACTCATTCATGTAAAAGAGGTGGATGGTTTGTTAATTTTTTGTTACGTTTGTCGATTCCCGTTTTGGGGTGTGAACCTAAAAAATGAAAAAATCTGCATTATGAATGGCATGACGAAAACGATGGCCTCCGCTATCCTGGGTGCATTTACGGCGCTTCAGGGAATGACCGCAGTTGCCCAGGTCAATGAAAAGCCCAAGCTGATTGTGGGTATCGTGGTAGACCAGATGCGTTGGGATTACCTGTACCGTTATTATGACCGCTATGAAACCGGTGGCTTCAAACGCTTACTGGGAGATGGGTTTTCCTGCGAAAACACTTTTATCAGTCACCTTCCGTCCTTTACCGCTGTAGGACACAGCACCATATATACAGGCAGTGTACCCGCCATTCATGGTATTACCGGCAACGACTGGCCCGACCAGGTTACCGGCAGGAAATGGTACTGCACCGAAGATACCACTGTGCAAACCGTTGGCAGCAACAGCAGCGCAGGGAAAATGTCGCCGCGTAACCTGCTGGCATCTACCATTACCGACGAGCTGAAACTGGCCACCAACTTCCACTCTAAGGTAGTAGGCGTATCGCTGAAAGACCGCGCCTCTATCCTCCCTGCCGGACATACGCCCGATGGCGCTTTCTGGCTGGACGACAGCAATGGCAGCTTTATCACCAGCACCTATTATATGAAGGAACTGCCTTCCTGGGTAAAAAGCTTCAACGACCGCAAAGAACCGCAGCAACTGATGTCGAAACCATGGGAAACATTATACCCGATTAATACTTATACGCAAAGCAGCGAAGACAATGTAGAATGGGAAGGTACTTTCCCCGGCGAAAAAGCGCCTGTATTCCCGCATCAGTTGAAGGACGTGTATAAAAAAGATCCGGGCAACCTGCGCTCCACTCCTTCCGGTAATACCCTCACCCTCGATTTCGCCAAAGCCGCAATAGAAGGATATGACCTTGGCAACGGCGCTGCCACCGACTTCCTCACCATCAACTGCGCCTCTACCGACTATGTAGGTCATAAATATGGTCCTAACTCAATTGAAGTAGAAGATACCTATCTGCGCCTGGATAAAGACCTCTCTGCCTTTTTCACTTACCTCGACCAGAAAGTAGGTAAAGGTAACTACCTCGTGTTCCTCACCGCCGATCATGGCGCCGCACACGCTATTAAATTTATGCAGGAACACAACCTGCCATCCGGCCCTGTAGAAAGCAGGAACCTGATCAGCGGCCTGGATAGCACGCTGGCAGCACGTTTTGGCGTAAGCAAACTGGTATCCTCCTTTATGAACTACCATGTTAGCTATGATAAACCAAAGATAGCCGCCGCCAAACTGGACTATGATGCCATAAAGAAAGCAACAATCCAATACTTTGAAGCGCAGCCGGGGATACAGTTTGCTGCAGATCTCGACAACATCGGCAATAATCCGCTGCCAGAGCCAATCAATACCATGGCCATCAATGGCTACAACCGCAAACGCACCGGCTCCGTTATTGTTATTCCGGAACCAGGATGGTTTGAAGGTTCATTAAAAGGTACCACACATGGCAACTGGAATCCTTTTGACATTCATATTCCACTGGTGTTTATGGGCTGGCATGTAAAACACGGGGCTACCAACGAAACAGTACATATGACAGACATTGCGGCTACACTTGCTGCCATGCTGCATATACAGATGCCTGGCGGCTGTGTTGGGAAACCGGTGGTTAGTATGTTGCAGTAAGCGAGGGGAGCGCCTTCGGCGCTTGTCTTTGGGCAGGATTAATATGATTATAATGATTTTACTGATTTTATTTCTTTCTCTGAAAGAAGCTCTCTTTTTATGAAAGCATTCATTAATACGTTAAAGACATAGCACTGAAAAAGCTAAAATCAGTAAAATCATTATAATCATATTAATCCTGCCCAAAGACAAGCGCCGAAGGCGCTCAGCCTAATCCTCCCCCCATGAACGGGTCTGTTATCCCCTCCGCCCCTGTTTCTACTTTGCCGGCGTAGCGCTGGCTGAAGGCATCAAAGCCGTTAGCTTTAATACTGAAATCATACCAACCCCGGCTTTTCTGTAAAGGGAGTACCAGGTCGAGACTTTGACCAGCGGCCACTTTGCGTTGAATGGTCTTTCCATTGTAAGCATTATCCGTAATGCTGATATCGCGGCTGGCACTACCGGTGTTGGTTATACGTAGCGCGAGATTACCTGTAGCTTTCTTTTTTAATGCGCCTGCGCTTTCATAGCCCAGCTTGATGTCGAGCTGCGGATGTTTGGCCGTGCCGGCGAATTCGCGGTAGAAGCCGTTGGGTCCGTGCAGGTGCAAATGATAATGTCCATCGGGAAATGCTTTTGCCGGCCACTCATAGGTGAGTGTATCGCCTGCGGCCACGGCAAATGCCCAGCTTCTGCCGGCATCCTGGTTACCTTCTTTTTCATCCTGGTAGGGAAGCGTGGTATATACGGTGAAAGGTGCGCCGGAAGCCTCTTCGCCAAACAGCTCCCTGGCGGCCGTCATCTTCAGCGACAACTGCTGTTGCTCCGGTTGCCATTGTGCGTCGGCCAGTAACTCGTATGTTAAAGCACAGGCCGGGCGGGTGCCTTTCTCCTGTTGCAGAGATGCAGGTCGATGATTATTTTTATAGGCAGCAATTTGTGTATCCGTGATCTTTGTGAAACCGGCAGGCGCCTCTTTAAAACGTGCGTTGTTGATATTTTCCACGACGCGGCGCTGGTTCAAAAATATTTCTTTTGCAGGTGTGGTAGTATTAAACGGACTAAAGGCCGCCGTGAGATCTCCGCTGATGGTGCGTCTCCACTGACTGATATTCTCGCAGTGCAGTTTTTTATTCAACTTCTTATTAAAAAATGTTTCGAGGAACTGTAACGTGGATGTATGTTCAAAAACATGAGAACATACTTTACCGCCGCGGCTCCATGGCGAAGCAATCATCATCGGCACCCTGAAACCCAGTCCTACCGGGGCTTCCCGTGCCTGCTTTTCCGGCACGCCCTGCTTCAGTTCATGGGCCAGCCTTACCTGTTCTATTTCCGTGTCAATACCCGCCGAGCATTTTCCCGTACCTGGTTTGTTGTTGTCGCAGATCGAGAACGGTACCACGTGATCGAAGTAACCATCATTTTCATCGTAGGTAACGATGAAGATGGTTTTCTTCCATACTTCCGGGCGTTGTGTAAGAATATCAAGGATCTCTGATACGTACCAGGCGCCATACCAGGGAGCGCTGGGGTGATCGGAGAAATTTTGCGGTCCTGCGAGCCAGGATACATAAGGCAGTGCGCCTTCGTTTACATCTTTTCTGAACTGGTACAATACATCACCGGCGGGCACCGTAATTTCACGTTCCGTTTGGCCATCTTTATACGCTACCTTGGTTACATTGCGGTATTCGGGGTCGTTGCTGTTAACTACAAAGGCGCGTTGATACAGGGTTTTCTGTTCCGGTGTTAATTTTTCGTAGCTTTCTTTATTCCATTTCAACAACTCTTTGGTAGCGTTGTCCAGCGCTTCCTGCTTTTTCGAGATCCCGGTACGGATCTTTGCGGCGGCGTCATCAGAGGATGGACTGGCTTCTTGTAGCTTGTTGATTTCGTCCGGTAATGTTTCCACCTGTTTCATCAAACCGTTGATATAGCGATCGGAGAATTTCACATGATAGGCCGCAAAAAATTCCAGCAAGTTACAGCCGAAGTTTGCCAGCCAGGCTCTTTCCTCTCCTTTAAATCCTCCGCCACAGCTGATTTCATTCTGGTAAAATTTCCAGGCGATGCCGTTTTCTTCCAGCAATTCGGGAAATGTTTTCCAGGGTAATTTAGCATAGCTGTAATCGTCGTTACGGATATGCGCTTTAGGAATACCGTCTTCTTCGGACACAATTTTTCCCGTCCAGAAAAAAGAGCGGTTTGGCGTGGTGCTGGTCATGGCAGAACAGAAGTTCTGATCACATACTGTGAAAGCGTCTGCCATGGCGTAATTGAAGGGCAGGTCTTCGCGGGTATAATATCCCATGGTGAGCGGCATGGCCGCATATTCCTTGTTGCCCGGCCGTTTGGCTATCAGCCATTTATCATAACGGCCACCGTTATACGCATCTACCTGGCTGGGCCTGGAGTGTGGCAGTGCGCCCATCCAGGTGGCTTTGGTGTCTTTTATATTCAGGCGGAACGGCGCATAGGTATCGCCCTGTTCATTTGTTTGAAACCATACAGGTTTACCATCCGGCAGCCATACGGTGCGTGGATCATTAAAACCACGCACGCCCTGCAATGTGCCAAAACAATGATCAAAGGAGCGGTTTTCCTGCATCAGGATCACGATATGTTCCGCGTCCAGGAAGGTGCTGCCTGGCGCCGGATCAATCGCTAATGCGCGCTGAATAGAAGCAGGCATCATGGTCGATAACCCTGCTGCTCCGGATAACAAAAGTGATTTTTTAAGGAATTCCCTGCGTGAGTCCATAGTATGTTTGAGTAGATTTTTTTACATTGCCCCGTTGGAAAACAAAATATAAAACATTCGCAAAGAATGCAATGGTCCTGCTCATTAATTAAATGTAATCACGACATTAAATAACAATGTACGGTCAATAAAAACGGGATGGCTTCAGCCTTTTGTTTTCAGCGTATGCCATTCGTGTTCTACCCGGGTCATGAGCAACGCATTATCAAATTGTACGGAACCGATGGGAAACAGCGAAGTATTCTCAAAGAAACTGGAATGCACCTGCGTCATGCGCAGGGGACTCACTTCCCATTTATAGGTTTCCAGGCGCAGGCCATCCAGCGTATGCCGCTTATTGGGAGAATATCCATTTGCGCCCCCGGCAAAGAAGCCGGACGCATTTTCCAGCGTTTCAAATACGGAGTCAGGGGGGAATTCGCTGGAAATACCTGCATCTATAGAAATGCTTGTATCATCTGAGCTGGTAAAATCAACATGATAATGCCCGTTTTCTTCTTTTACATTAAACCGGGCGAGATGATGTTTGCCGGGAAAAAAGCGGCCACCTGCAAACACATTCCATTTAGAAGAAGTGTCGCGCCTGGGAATATACACCCCTTCTTTGGTGACGCCGTCTTCCTCCCATTCCACCGCGATGCGGTGCGCCCCGTTTTCGGACGACAAGCCCATAAAGTCGGGCAATCCTTTGGGTTTGATGTGTTTTAACCGGATCAGGCATATGCCCGCAATAGCTTTTCCTTTATAGAGTTTTGGCCGGAAAGGCGCCGGCAGCAAGGGCTGTATGGCGGAAGGCGTCACCGTAAAATTGACGAGAATCCGGCGGTCTATATAACCATGAATAGTGGGTAACTGCATATAGGGAGTATTGACTTCCAAGATACAGCTTTATCTCCCCTTTTTACCCAAAATTAAAAATTGAACAATTGTTTTGAAAAGTTGTTCAATTTTGTATCTTTGTCAAATAATGAACTGATTATGCCTTTAAGTGAAAAGAAAGTAAAGATGGATGATTCTACAGAAGAGCGGATTAAAGCGGCTGCCAGGCTCGTGTTTACCAAGAAGGGATACCAGGCCACCAAAGTGCGTGATATTGCGGCAGAAGCGGATATTAACCTTTCGCTGGTCAACTACTACTTCCGCAGCAAAGAGAAATTATTCCAGTTTGTAATGGCCGAGGTAGTGGAGAAACTGATCACCACGGTAGTGCTGGTATTAAATAATGAACAGCTATCGATACAACAGAAAGTAGAACAGGTGGTGGATCACTATATCAACCTGTTGCTGAGCAATCCCGATTTCCCGCTTTTCATGGTCAATGAAATATTCGCAGGTAGTGATGAACTGTCGAAAGATAACCGGAAAAACGCCATTTTCCAGTCGCACTTTTTCCAGCAACTCCACGCCCTGTACCAGGAAGGTAAACTCTCCGTTGCTCCCATTCAGCTGATGATGAACCTGATTGGTTTCGTGGTGATGCCTTTCCTGGCCCGGCCCTTACTGGAAAGGAATAAGGTAGTAAAGCCGAATGAATTTAAAGCGCTGATGGAAGAAAGACGGAAGCTGATCCCTGTGTGGATAAAAGGCATGCTGAAATAACCGGTTTTTTTTGCCCGGAAATTGAACAACTTTTCAAAACAATCATTCAAACTGAATATTGCATCATGAACTTATTCAAAGCAATGTGTTGCTGTTTACTATTCGGTGCGTTATCCGGAAAAGCACAGACGCTCACCATTGACGAGTGTTTCAGGCTGGCGCGGGAAAACTATCCGCTGATCAAACAACACGATCTGATTGTACGCAGCAGCAAGTATTCCGTGGAAAATGCCGGCAAGCTTTATCTTCCGCAACTCACCGTTAGCGGGCAAGCCAGCTACCAGTCGCAAACCATTGACTTCGGTGATGTATTACCCGCGCTGCCGGGTCTTCATCCACCTGAACTCAGCAAAGATCAATACAAGGTCCAGGCAGAAATTTCCCAACAGCTGTATGATGGCGGAGTAGCGAAGTACCAGAAAGAAAGCAGCCGGGCAAATGAAGCTATTCAGCAGCAACAACTGGAAGTGAATCTTTATGCGATCAAAGACCGTATCACCCAGCTCTACTTTGCTATTTTGCTGATGGAAGCACAACTGCAACAAAATCAGCTGAGGAAAGCAGACCTGCAAAGTGCCGCCGATAAGGCCCAGGCAGCCCTTGCCAACGGCGTGGCTTATCGCAGTAATGTGGATGAGCTGAAAGCGGAGATCATAAATACCGACATGGCTGCCACAGAATTCAGCGCTAACCGTAAGGCCTATATGAAAATGTTGTCGGTGTTTATCAATCAGCCGCTTGACGACAGCACCATGCTTACCTATCCTGCGCCGGTAGCTCCGCAACAAGGCATTAACCGGCCGGAGCTGGCATATTATGATATACAAAAGCAGGCTTTTGACGTACAGGAAAAACAGCTGAAATCCAACTACCTGCCAAAACTCAATGCCTTCCTGCAAGGCGCTTACGGCCGTCCTACCCTGAATATTGTTGAAAACAAATTTGGTCCGTGGTGGATGGGCGGCGTGCGGCTGAACTGGTCGCTCGGCAGTTTATACTCCCTGAAAAATAACCGGCAATTGCTCGACATCAACCGGCAGCACCTGGATATCAGCAAAGAAACATTTCTCTTTAACACCAACCTGAATTTACGGCAGCAAAACCAGGACATAGAAAAGTATGCGGCGCTGATCGGGCAGGATGACCAGGCCATTGCGTTTCGGTCGTCGGTAAGAAAATCGGCACAGGCGCAGCTGGACAACGGCGTAATCACCGTACATGATTATATTGCCCAGCTCAATGCAGAAAACCTCGCTAAACAATCACGCATACTGCATAGCATACAATTATTACAGGCTCAATACAATTATAAAAACACTTCCGGCAACTGATTAATTATTGCATATGAAATACAACATAATGATAGGTATCGCCACCGTGATGTTGATGAATGCCTGCGGAAACGGCGCCCCCGGCTATGATGCGGCTGGAAATTTTGAAGCAGATGAAGTAATGGTTTCTGCCCAGCAAAATGGTCAGCTCCTGGACTTCACCGTGCAGGAAGGCGATAAGCTTGCCGCTGGCCAAACTGTAGGACAAATTGATGTTACCATCCCTACCCTGCAAAGGGAGCAGGTGCAGGCTTCTATCAATGCCCTGAAAGATAAAACCCATGATCCAATGCCACAAACAGAACTGGTAAAAAGACAACTGCTTGTACAGGAAGCCCAGCTGCAACAGCAGTACCGGGAAAAGAAGCGTACGGAAAACCTGGTAAAAAGCGATGCTGCCACACAGAAACAGCTCGACGATATCAACGCATTGATTGACCAGCTGGAGCGGCAGATCAGCGTAACGCGGCAACAAATAAAACTAAATGATGCCAATACCTCCACACAAAACCGCACCATACTTAGCGAAAAAGCACCACTTGAAAAATCGCTGGCCCAATATGCAGAACAGATCCATAAAGGACAAATCATTAATCCCGTGAGCGGCGTAGTGTTATCGAGGTATGCACTGAAAGGAGAAATGGCGGCTACCGGCAAACCCTTATACAAGATTGCCAACATCGATACCCTGTACCTGAAAGCCTATATCACCGGTGAAAAGCTCCCCGGTATTAAACTGGGGCAAAGCGTTACAGCGCGCATTGACCAGGGAGAAAAAAATTATAAATCCTACCCGGGCACTATCACCTGGATATCAGATAAATCTGAATTCACGCCTAAAACGATACAAACAAAAAACGAGCGAGCCAACCTGGTGTACGCGATTAAAGTCAGGGTAAAGAACGACGGCTTTCTGAAAATAGGCATGTATGGAGAAATGCTGATCAACAATCAAAACAAATGAGCGCAGTAGTTCTTGATCATATCACAAAAACGTACGACGATGGCAAAGTCCTCGCTGTAGATGATGTATCGCTGCAGGTAGCCGAAGGAGAACTGTTTGGACTGATTGGTCCCGATGGCGCCGGCAAAACCTCCCTCTTCCGCATACTCACGACGTTACTGCTACCTGACAAAGGCAGCGCAACGGTGAGGGGATATGACTGTGTGAAAGACTTCAAAGCTATCCGCAGCAAGATAGGCTATATGCCAGGGAAATTCTCCCTATACCAGGACCTCACGGTAAAAGAAAATCTTGATTTTTTTGCGACCCTTTTTGGCAGCAGCATTGAAGAGAATTACGACCTGGTCAAAGATATCTATGAACAGATCAAACCGTTTAATGACCGTCGTGCCGGGAAGCTATCCGGTGGAATGAAACAAAAGCTGGCGCTTTGCTGTGCGCTGATCCACAAACCGGAAGTACTGTTCCTTGATGAGCCTACTACCGGTGTGGACGTGGTGTCGCGCAAAGAGTTCTGGGCCATGCTGAAAAACCTGAAACAACAGGGCATTACCATCGTGGTATCCACCCCCTACATGGACGAGGCCATGCGCTGTGAAAGGATAGCGTTGATTCAGGGGGGCAAAATTATGTCGGTGGATACGCCGGATAATATCATCGCGCAATTCCCGGTAACACTGTATGCCATCAAGTCCGACGATATTTACCGGTTGCTGACGGCTTTGAGAAATGAGCCAGCGATAGACAGCAGTTATGCCTTTGGTGAATACATACATATTACATTGCGCGATGGTAGTGATATTAACACATTGACGCGGCAAATGGAAGAGAAAGGACATACGAACGTAACAGCAAAAGCAATTCGGCCGGGTATTGAAGATAGTTTCATCCGGCTCATGAACCAGGCTTAAATCATAGCAACCATGGAAGAAAAAGTGATTGTATGCAGGGAGCTGACCAAACGTTTTGGTGATTTTTATGCGGTCAATAAAATTTCCTTTGATGTAAACAAGGGAGAGATATTTGGTTTCCTGGGAGCTAACGGCGCCGGCAAAACGACGGCCATGCGGATCCTGTGCGGTCTCTCCCACCCCACGTCCGGAGAGGCTACGGTGGCAGGTTTCAATGTATACAAACAAACAGAAGCCATCAAAAAAAACATCGGTTACATGAGTCAGAAGTTTTCACTCTATGAAAACCTGACCATACTGGAGAACATCGAATTTTTCGGCGGCGTATATGGCGTGTCTGCCGCTGAAATAAAAGAACGGAGTAATAACCTGGTCGGCAAGCTCGGCTTAACGGCAGAAGCAAAGAAACTCGTTGGCGCGTTGCCGTTAGGATGGAAACAGAAACTGGCGTTTTCGGTGGCTATTTTTCATCAACCCAAAATCGTATTCCTCGATGAGCCTACGGGCGGTGTAGATCCCGTTACCCGGCGGCAGTTCTGGGATATGATCTATGAAGCAGCCGCGGCGGGCATCACCATTTTTGTGACCACTCACTATATGGATGAAGCGGAGTATTGTAACCGTATTACTATTATGGTAGATGGGAAAGTGGAAGCGCTGGATTCGCCGGCTAATCTGAAGGCGCAGTTCAATGCGGACAATATGGACGAAGTTTTTTACCGGCTGGCGAGAGGCGCCAAAAGGTCCGGCGATTAAAATATTTTTATGAAACAATTCCTTGCATTTATCAGGAAAGAGTTTTTCCATGTATTCCGCGACAGGCGGACCCTGCTTATCATGTTTGGCCTGCCGGTAGCACAGATCGTACTGTTTGGTTTTGCACTGACCAGTGAAGTAAAAGATATTACCCTTACGGTGATTGATCAATCGGGAGATGTAAATACGCAGCAGCTGATCAGTAAAATAAAATCATCTGTTTATTTTGTAGTGAATGAGTCGAGCCGGGACTATAACAGGATTGAGGATGACTTTAAAAAAGGCCGGGCAAAATGTGCGTTGATTTTTCCTGCCCGCTTTGGCGATGACCTGCGGCATGGCGGGAAGGTGCAGTTACAGATCATTACAGACGGTTCCGATCCCAATACTGCCAAAACGGTGGTGAACTATATTACCGCTATCACTACGGCTTATCAACAACAGGTTAGTCCCACGCAACGGCTGCCATTTGTAATTGTCCCGGAAACGAGGATGTTATATAATGAAGAAGGTAACGGCTCCCTGAATTTTATCCCCGGTGTAATGGCGCTGGTGCTGATGATTGTGTGTACCGCCCTCACCTCCGTATCAGTGGTGCGGGAAAAAGAACTGGGCACCATGGAAATCCTGCTGGTATCTCCCTTCAAACCATTGATGGTGCTGATTGCCAAAGCTATTCCCTACCTGATCTTATCGCTGGCAAACTTTATCCTGATACTGGTGCTGGCGGTATTTGTACTGGATGTAGCTATAAAAGGGAGCATCATTTTACTATTCCTCGAAAGCATGCTGTTCATCATTACCTGTTTATCACTGGGGCTGTTGATTTCCAACACCACCAACTCACAGCAAACCGCGTTATTGCTGTCGATGATGGGGATGATGATTCCTACCATGATCTTTACCGGGTTTATGTTCCCGCTGGAAAACATGCCGAAGGTATTCCAGGTTATTTCGAATGTGATCCCCTCCCGCTGGTATTTCCTGATTGTAAAGGCCGTGATGCTGAAGGGACTTGGATTTAGCTATGTATGGAAAGAAACGCTGGTAATGTTGGGTATGACCGTGGCGGCCCTCACCATTGCCCTCAGGAACTTTAAAACCCGGTTATCATGAAAGTGTTAAAATATCTTCTGAAGAAGGAATTCAGGCAGATCTTCCGGGATAAAACGATCCTGGCCATGATGTTTGCCATGCCCACGATACAGCTGATCATTCTTCCGCTGGCGATGAATTTTGATGTGAAACATGTAAACCTGGCCGTGGTAGATAATGACCATAGTTCCTATTCCCGGCAGCTGATCAACAAAATTTCGGCGTCCGGTTATTTTAAAATGGTAGCAGCAGCGCCTTCTTTCCGGGCGGCATTAACCTATATTGAAAAAGAGCAGGCCGACCTGGTACTGGAGATACCGATGGGTTTTGAAAGGAACCTGGTGAGGGAAGGCGAGCAAAAACTGGGCATCTCTGTAGATGCTATCAATGGCACCAAAGCGGCCATAGGCGGCAGTTACCTGCAGGCCGTGGTCATGGATTTTAATAAACAGATCCCCATAAATACCGCTAATGCCGCTCCACCTTCGGGGTTGATCGACCTTACCTGGTCTAACTGGTTTAACCCGCTGGCCGAGTACCGTTTTTACGTGGTACCGGCGGTGCTGGTGCTGCTGCTCACGCTGATCGGTGGTTTTATGTCGGCCCTTAATATTGTAAGGGAAAAAGAAGTGGGCACCATAGAGCAGATCAATGTAACCCCTATTCAAAAATGGGAGTTTATCCTTGGTAAGCTGATCCCGTTTTGGGTGATGGGCATAATTGTGTTTACGCTGGGACTGGCGGTGGCCTGGGGGGTGTACGGGATCTGGCCGGTGGGTAGTTTTATTACGTTATATGTATTTGCTGCGGTGTACCTGGTGGCTTTGCTGGGTTTTGGCCTGCTCATATCCACCTATACCAACAGCCAGTTGCAGGCGATGTTTGTAGCATTCTTTTTTGTCATGATCTTTATGCTGATGAGCGGCCTGTTTACCTCGGTTGATAGTATGCCGCCCTGGGCCAGGGTGATCGCCAATTTAACGCCGGTGACTCATTTTATCAAGGTGATACGGATGATTGTATTGAAAGGCAGCGGCTTTGCAGACGTGTATATGGAGCTTTTATACCTCTCCATATTTGCGGTGGTGCTGAATGGCTGGGCCATTTTCAATTACCGGAAAACCAGCTGATGTTACTTTTTTGCGTCCTCTTCCGCTACGGCCGGGTACCCCGCCCGGATACAGCTTCATTCGCCAAAAAATAATTACCCGCCAACTATCACCCGGAAAAATTACATAACACTGACTATCAGCAAAATACATAGTAAAATACACCCAAACGCTTGCCCATACTGCTTCTTCACTACTATTTACCGGGTATCCTTAGAAAAAATATTGAAATAAAATAGATTTTATGAATAAATTTGAACAATCAAGTAGCTACTTTTAAAATTTTAAAAAATGAGCAATAAACCTGCTACCTTATTTGACAAAGTGTGGGATTCACATGTTGTGAGGAAAATTGAAGATGGTCCGGATGTATTTTTTATCGACCGCCACTTTATTCATGAAGTAACCAGCCCGGTGGCTTTCCTTGGAATGGAAGGCCGTGGATTAAAGGTAATGTTTCCTGAAAAGACCTTTGCAACTGCAGACCATAATACGCCAACTATTAACCAGCATTTGCCGGTACAGGACCCTCTTTCCGCCAACCAGCTGAAAGCACTGGAAACGAATTCCAACAAATACGGTATTTCCCACTGGGGATTGGGTAACCCAAAGAATGGCATTGTGCACGTGGTAGGACCTGAAAATGGTATCACCCTGCCGGGTATGACCATTGTATGCGGCGACTCCCACACCTCTACCCATGGCGCCTTTGGTGCTATTGCATTTGGTATCGGTACTTCTGAAGTAGAGATGGTGCTTTCCTCTCAATGTATTATGCAGCCGAAGCCAAAGAAAATGCGTATCAACGTAACAGGTAAGCTGGGTAAGGGTATTACACCGAAAGACGTTACACTTTATATTATATCCAGGCTCACCGCAGCAGGTGCTACCGGTTATTTCGTGGAATATGCCGGCGAAGTATTTGAAAATATGAGCATGGAAGGTCGTATGACCGTTTGCAACATGAGCATTGAGATGGGCGCCCGCGGCGGTATCATTGCACCGGACGAAACCACCTTTAACTATATTAAGGGCCGTGAAAAAGCGCCCAAAGGCGAAGCATGGGACAAAGCCCTGGCTTACTGGAAAACCCTGGCTACCGACGAAGGCGCCGTGTTTGACGCAGAATTCACTTACGATGCGGCCGATATTGAACCCATGATCACCTACGGCACCAACCCGGGCATGGGTATGGGTATTACCAAACATATCCCTTCAGCGCTGGCGGGCGACAGCAAATCCAGCTACGAAAAATCACTGCAATACATGGGCTTCCATGAGGAAGAAGCCATGCTGGGCAAAAAAGTAGACTATGTATTTATAGGCAGCTGTACCAACGGACGTATCGAAGATTTTCGTGCATTTGCCTCTATTGTAAAAGGAAGGAAAAAAGCAGATCATGTAACTGCCTGGATCGTTCCCGGTTCACACATCGTAGAACAGCAGATCAAAGATGAAGGTATCCTCGATATCCTGACAGAAGCCGGTTTCCAGCTGCGTCAGCCAGGATGCTCCGCTTGTCTGGCTATGAACGACGATAAAGTACCTGCCGGCAAATACGCCGTAAGTACCAGCAACCGGAACTTTGAAGGCAGACAGGGACCTGGTTCCAGGACCATGCTCGCAAGCCCGCTGGTAGCGGCAGCAGCAGCTGTAACCGGTGTGGTAACCGATCCGAGAGAGCTGATTGCCTAATCCTTTTTAAACAATTATCATAAACGATACAACTCAAAAAATGGCTTACGATAAATTCACAATACTGAGGAGTTCCGCAGTACCCATGCCAATTGAAAATGTGGACACGGACCAGATCATTCCCGCACGTTTTTTAAAAGCCACAGAGCGTAAAGGTTTTGGTGATAACCTGTTCCGCGACTGGCGCTACGAAACAGATGGCACGCCTAAAAAAGATTTCGTTTTAAATAATCCTATCTACTCAGGTAAAATCCTGGTAGGTGGTAAAAACTTTGGTAGCGGCAGCAGCCGTGAGCACGCCGCATGGGCCATCTACGACTACGGATTCCGTTGCGTAGTGTCCAGCTTTTTTGCCGACATCTTCAAAAACAACTCTTTAAACGTAGGTATATTACCGGTACAGGTAAGTCCTGAGTTTTTAGATAAAATATTCACCGCTATCGAAGCAGATCCGAAAGCGGAACTGGAAGTGAACCTGGAAGCGCAAACCATTACCATCCCTGCCACCGGAGAAAGCGAATCCTTTGCCATCAACAGCTACAAAAAGCTGAACATGATGAATGGTTATGATGATATTGATTACCTGCAGGCGATGAAAGACGACATCAAATTGTTCGCCGACAAGAGCCTGTACTAAAACATCCGATAAACGATTATGCCAGTGACCCAGCGCCACGTTGAAATAATGGACACCACACTCCGCGATGGTGAACAAACCAGCGGTGTTTCTTTTTCACCCTCTGAGAAGTTAACCATTGCACAGCTTTTATTAACAGAAGTAAAAGTTGACAGGATTGAAATCGCCTCAGCCCGTGTGTCTGACGGTGAATTTGCGGCGGTTCAGTCAATTACCCAATGGGCAAAGGCAAATGGTTTTTTAAATAAAGTTGAGGTATTAACCTTTGTAGACGGCGATGTATCCGTAGAATGGATGCTCCGCGCCGGCGCCAAAGTAATGAACCTGCTCACCAAAGGCTCCCTGAATCATTTAACCCACCAGTTAAAGAAAACACCAACGGAGCACTTTGCGGAGGTAGCCGCCGTGATCAAACTGGCCAATGAAAAAGGACTTGAATGCAATGTTTACCTGGAAGACTGGAGCAACGGTATGCGCCACTCCCGGGAATATGTGTTTCAATACCTCGACTTCCTGCAACACCAGCCCATAAAAAGGATCATGTTGCCGGATACCCTCGGCGTACTCACACCCGATGAAGTCACCGAATTTATTACCGCTATCGTAGCACGCTACCCGGAAATCCATTTCGATTTTCATGCGCACAATGATTACGACCTGGGCACCGCCAATGTGTTGGAGGGCGTAAAAGCCGGCGCCAGAGGCATTCACCTCACCATCAACGGCATGGGTGAAAGAGCCGGTAATGCATCGCTCGCCAGCGCCGTGGCAGTACTGCACGACTTTTTGCCCGACGTTAAAACTTCGGTAGTAGAAACATCACTGTATACAGTCAGCAAACTGGTAGAAACGTTTTCCGGTTTCCGCATCGCGGTAAACAAACCTATTGTAGGTGAAAACGTATTTACCCAGACGGCGGGTATTCATGCAGATGGCGACAAAAAAAATAAACTCTACTTCAGCGACCTGATGCCCGAGCGCTTTGGACGGCAACGTAAATACGCACTTGGCAAAACCAGCGGCAAGGCCAATATCGAAAACAACCTGCAACAGCTGGGGATCAAGCTGTCGGACCCTGATCTGAAAAAGGTAACGCAGCGTATCATCGAACTGGGCGACCGGAAAGAAGTACTCACCCAGGCCGACTTACCCTATATCATTTCCGATGTACTCGACAGTAATCGTATAGAGGAGCACGTTATACTGGAAAATTACGTGTTAACGCATTCCAAAAATATGAACCCCTCTGTTACCATCAGGATTATAGTGAAAGGTCAGCTGTTCGAAGAGCATGCGCAGGGTGACGGGCAATACGATGCATTTATGAACGCCGTGAAGAAAGTGTACAAACAACTCAAAACGGAACTGCCTCCCCTGGCGGATTACGCCGTACGCATTCCTCCCGGCGGTAAAAGCGACGCGTTGTGCGAAACCATTATTACCTGGGTAAGAGGTACCAAAGAATTCAAAACCAGGGGACTCGACAGCGATCAAACGGTATCCGCTATCAAGGCCACGCTGAAAATGCTGAATTTAATTTAAACTTCAATAACAACAACTGAATGGCAACCAAACATATATTAATCGTTCCCGGTGATGGCATCGGACAGGAAGTAACCGCAGTCGGCAAAAAAGTATTGGATAAGATCGCTGCAAAGTTCGGACATACCTTTACCTATGATGAGGCACTGATTGGCCACGTGGCCATTGAAGCCACCGGTAATCCTTTGCCCGATGAGTCACTGGAGAAAATGAGAAAATCAGATGCGGTGTTGTTTGGCGCCGTTGGCCACCCGAAATACGACAACGATCCTTCTGCCAAAGTAAGACCAGAACAAGGTTTGCTGAAAATGCGCAAGGAACTGGGTTTGTATGCCAATCTCCGTCCCATTAAACTGTTTGACGAATTACTGGGTGCTTCCAGCATCAAACCTGAAATATTAAAAGGCGCCGACATCCTGTTTTTCCGGGAGTTGACCGGTGATATATATTTTGGTGAGAAGGGAAGAAAGAATGATGGCGATACCGCCTATGACATCGCGGAATACAGCCGCTATGAAGTAGAACGTATTGCCCGCAAAGCTTTTGAAGCCGCCAGAACCCGGAGAAAAAAGCTCTGCTCTGTAGATAAAGCCAATGTAATTGAAACCTCCCGTCTCTGGAGAGAAGTAGTACAGAAGATAGCGCTGGAATATCCTGACGTAGAAGTAGAACACCAGTTTGTAGATGCCACAGCCATGTTGCTGATCAAAGATCCGCGTCGTTTTGATGTGGTGGTGACTGCCAACCTGTTTGGCGACATCCTCACCGACGAGGCTTCGCAGATAGCCGGTTCTATGGGTATGCTGGCTTCTGCCTCTGTTGGCGATGGTACCGGCGTGTACGAGCCTATCCACGGCTCTGCGCACGATATTACCGGCAAAGGTGTAGCCAACCCGCTGGCTTCTATCCTGTCGGCCGCCCTGCTGCTGGATATCTCTTTCGGCATGAAAGCAGAATCCGAGCTGGTGATCAGCGCCGTTGACCAGGTATTAAAAGCAGGTTTCCGTACCCGCGATATCGCTGACCAGCAAACACCGGCAGATAAAATCCTGGGTACAGACGCCATGGGCGCAGAAGTACTGAAATTTTTGTAAGCTATCATCAACTCTTTTCAACAGCCTTCCAGTGGAGGGCTGTTGTCGTTTTAGCCCCCTTTGACGTAATTGCCCCTTTAATTGTCTTAACTGCACCTATTCAAAACTAATTTTCCGTGGTAAGTTTGTCCTGTCATCTAAAAACAACGACTATGAACCAGGAAGTAACCCTGTATATCGAAAAGCTCCAGCCCCGACCGCAAAACAGCCACCATCAAAGATGGTCAGACAGTTGACTATAAACAACTGGGCGACCTGTTAAAAAAAGCCAGTAAATCACTTTAAAAAATACCCACCATGAGAAAAATAGTTTCCTTTATGCACGTTTCCCTCGACGGCTTTGTAGCCGGCCCGAACGGAGAAATGGACTGGATCAATGTAGACGACGAAATATTTGATTTCGCAGGCGACCGCACCAACAGCGCCGATACCGCTATCTACGGACGCGTGACCTATGATATGATGGATGCCTACTGGCCTACCGCAGCAGATCAGCCCAATGCCAGCAAACATGACATAGAGCACAGCACCTGGTATAATAAAGTAGACAAACTTGTGATCTCCAGAACTCTGAATGGACTGCAGCGGGATAAAACCACGGTGATCAGTCATGATATCGATAAGCAGATCGGCGATCTCAAAAAGAAAGAAGGAAAAGAAATCATTATGTTTGGCAGCCCCGGGGCCACTCAAACACTGATGCAATTCAACCTGGTAGATGAATTCTGGCTGTTTGTGAACCCGGTATTACTGGGAGAAGGTATTCCTTTATTTAAAGGAATCAAGGACAAGGTGGGCCTCAAACTGCTGAACAGCCACACCTTTACTTCCGGCGTGGTGATGCTGCATTATGAAAAGAAATAATGGCGAATACGGGGAGGTTATGCCTCCCCATCTGCCGTGTCCTCTACCGCCGCTACTACCGGCACTTTCATCTGCTTATCATATTTTCGTTTTAACGCCACCATTACAAACGGTATAACGGGTAGGAATATACGACTCATGCCATGAAACGGCAACAATAATCCCAATAGAAACACGCCGGCAAAAACCGCAGGGACCGTCAGCGCTCTTTTTTGCTGGTATCTCACAAACAACCGGTTTTCCAACCCTTCGCTTAACTGATGCCGGGGATCGCTGATATACTTCCATAAAACGGCAATCATCACACCGGAAAACACCACGTTCAGCGTGTACACCCCGAAAGGACTGATAAAATTTGTACCCGCGTACTCGCTGTCCAACGCCGTGCTGAATGGAAATAGCACGATGGACAGCAGGTATAACAGGTTAAGCCATACCAACGGCTGGTTATAATTTACCAGGTACCCCATCAGCTGATGATGCACTGTCCAGTATAATCCTATAAAGAAAAAACTGACAAAAAACCCCAGGAACTTAGGCGCCAGCTCCAGGTAGGCATGTGTTACCTGCGCGGAGTTGTAGTCAGCCTGTAAATGCGGGACCTTAATTTCAATGATCAGTAACGTAATGGCAATGGCAAATACGGCATCGCTGAACAGGATCATTCGCTCCATCTGAAAACGTGTTTGAGGATGTGGCATAACAAATAAACAGGCTGGATTTTGGTGAATACAGTACAGCAACAATACTAAAGGTATTGACTGCGGTTAAAATGCAGTGACTCCGGCATAGTAACCCGCTAGTCCCCTTACCACTCTTCTTTCAAAAAATACTTCGTAAGCTATTACATTTACCACACATCCAAATCCACTGCAAAATCACACTAAAACAACTAATTTAATAGCATAAAACTCCCCAGATGAGCTATAAATACAGATGGTTATTTGCTTTATTAATTTCCGTTACTACTTACATAAATAAGAGCTTTTCTCAAACAAAAGCGCCTGTTTTCGATATAGGTGGCCGTATCGCCGCGGAAGAAAATGCACCGGTGAAAGATGTGGTAATTCAACTGCTGCTGGCAGCAGATAAAAAACTCATCAAGATAGAATATGCTGATACACTTGGTAACTTTAATTTTGAAAAGATACCTGCCGGCACCTACCTGCTTGTAACGCAGAGTATGTATTTCGGATCATATCAATCATCGCCTATTGTCCACCAGCAGCTCACCCAACTGGGAACAATTACCTTACAATCGCGTAGCACCAGCCTGAAAGAGGCTACAGTAGCGGCCAACAAGCCTTTTGTGCAACAGCAATATGATAAAACCGTGCTGAATGTAGCCGGCTCCGTAACGGCCGCCGGTAGTAATGCCCTCGAGGTACTGGAAAAAGCCCCGGGCATCACCATTGACCAGAACGATAATATTGCAATGCGTGGGCGGCAGGGCGTACTCGTCATGATTGATGGTAAACAGGTACCCATGTCAGGGCAGGATCTGGCCAATATGTTGAGAAATATGTCGGCCAGCCAGATAGAAAACATAGATCTGATCACCAATCCTTCTGCAAAGTATGACGCTGCCGGCAATGCCGGTATCATTGACATCCGGTTAAAAAAAGGGAAGAAAGCCGGTACCAATGGAAATGTATCGTTCAGCTACGGACAGGGAAGGTATCCTAAATTAAATCCATCGCTCAGCTTTAACAGTAAACAGCGACACCTCAATATTTTTGGTTCCTATAATTATACGCGGCGGGAAGACCTCAACGATCTTACCATCTACCGGCAATTTTATAATAACAAAGAGGAGTTCACCGGCGCCAATAACTACGACAATTTTTTCAAATACCGTAATAACAGCCACAATGCCCGCATTGGCGCAGACTACAGCATAGGGAAAAACATTGTTGTAGGTGTTGCAGCCAATGGAATTTTCAGTTCCAACAATATCAGTACTAACAGTGTGGCACATACGATAAATGCTCAACAGGAAAACACCGGTTCCTTTATTACGCTGGGCAGTACACGGCCCGACCGCAATAACGGCAGCATCAACCTGAACTACAAACAGACGCTGGACAGCAATGGCAGGGAACTTACAGCCGACCTGGACTATGCCAGGTATACGCTTGGCGAAACACAACTGTACAACACCCGTTACTTCGATATACATGAAAATGAATCCAGAACCCCCTATCAATTATTCGGTGACTTAAACGGAGAACTCAGTATCCGGTCTTTCAAAATTGACTATACACATCCCCTGAAAACCGCCGGCATTAAACTGGATGCCGGTATCAAAAGCAGCTGGGTAACTTCCGATAACGATGTGCAGTTTTTTGACAGGAGCAATGGCGGCAACATACCGGACAAAGGGAAAAGCAACCATTTTATTTATAAAGAAAATATCAATGCGGCCTATGTTAATGCCGCAAAAAAATGGACAAAGCTCAGCATACAGCTGGGATTAAGGATGGAAAATACCATCGCTAAAGGTCAACAGCTCACCAACACAGAAAGTTTCAACCGCAACTACACACAGCTTTTTCCCAGCGGTTACGTGGGATATGAAATAAATAAACAGCATGACCTGGGATTGTCTATGAGCCGCCGGATAGACCGGCCCTCCTACCGGCAGCTGAATCCGTTCCGGGTATTCCTCGATCCGCTGACCTCTTCCACCGGTAACCCTTTCCTGTTGCCCGAAATCACGAATTCTTTTGAGTTAACGCATACCTTCCGGCAGCAATACATTACAAAGATTGGCTACAGCAGAACCAAAGATAATATCCTGTCTGTGTTGTCGCCCGATACCGATCCCAATACGGTGATCCAAACCAACAGGAACCTGGCAAAGTACGACTACTACAATGTCAGCTTTGGATTCCCCATCACTGTCAGTAAATGGTTGAGCAGTACCAATACCGCTTTGCTGTATTATGGCCGGTATATCGGCAACCTGGTTAATACCCAACTCGATGTAAGCAGGGTATCATTTAATTTCAATTCTGTGAATACTATTACCATCAACAGTTTGACTACACTGGAAATTACCGGCAGCTATGAAAGCCGGTCCTATTACGGCTTCCTCGACGTAGGCAGTTTCTGGTTCCTCAACGCCGGCGCCCAGCGGCAGCTATGGAACCGGAAAGCTGCCGTGAAACTAAATATCAGCGATATCTTCTTTACCAATAAAACCAATGCCGTAACAAGGCTGACGGGTTATGGAGAAACCTTTATACAAAAAAGAGATACCCGCGTAGCCACCATTACATTCAGCTATAAATTTGGCGGTAATAATGCCGGCGCGGCCCGTAGAAAAACAGGCGGCGCGGAGGAAGAAAAACGAAGGGCCGGATAAAAATTTATACATTCATTGCATGAACTTAGTAAACGAACTGGAAGAACTGGCCCTGGCTACCCGCTTAAAGCGGCTCAGTGAGCGCTTGTCGCAGGATGTAAGCCAGATCTACAAGGAATCCGAACTCGACTTTGAGGCCAAATGGTACCTGGTACTGGAACTGCTTAGCAGGGAAAAAGTGATGGCCGTTACTGAAATATCCGCGGCTTTACAGTTGAGTCATGCAGCCGTAGTACAGTTTGCAGAACAGATGCTCGGGAAGGAATTGATCAAAGCTGCTGTGGATAGCAAGGATGGCCGGAGGAGACTACTTTCGCTGACTCCTGCCGGCAAACAGATGCATAAAAAGATCGGTCCTGTTTTAAAAGTTATTAAAGAAGAAAACCGGAAATGGCTGTCTACCGCCAGCGCCGATTTATTACAGGTACTAACAGAACTTGAAAAATCGCTCGACGAGCGAAGCATGTATAAACGGATAAAAATTACGCTGTTGGAAAATTCCTGAGCGGCTCTATTCCCAGCTGTTCCAGGGCGCCGTAAACGATCCGGTCGCACCTGATGAGGTGGAAAGGGAAAACCAGGTCCTGTTGATAGTATGATGATATTTTGCCGCGCAGCATGAGCTTGGCTCTGAGCAGTCTTACCTTTACATTCACCGGAGAAATATCCAGTAACCGGGCAGTTTCTGTATTACTGAGCTGTTCTATTTCCCGCATCACAAATACGATCCGGTATTTTTCGGGAACATGCAGCAATGCCTGCTCCAGTGCCCGGTTCAATTCCTTATTAATAACGTTGGCTACCGGCGACTCTTTTATGCCTGTTGAGCTATTGGCCTGGTGATCTAAAACGGAGATGTCTTCATTCATCATCTTTTTCCGCCGCTTCAGCTGCTGATTACATTCATTAATCATTATTCGTTTTAACCAGGTACCAAAAGCGGCCTCCTGCCTGAAACCGGCCAGATGCTGAAAAGCATTGATATAGGTGGTTTGCATTACATCTTCCACATCGGCATCATGGTTGAGGATCGACATACCAATTCTGAAGAGACTGGCATTGTGACGGCGCATCAGTTGCTCAAAGCATTTTTTATCTCCGGCCAGTACCTTATTGATAATCTCATTATCAATTTCCATTTCCGTTAACGACGCATTTTCCATAGGTCTTAATGTTTATTAGAGGATCAATATCAGAAAAGTTACAAAAAAGTTTCAGCTATTTGTAACCCGCACCATTTTTTATACTCTAATAACCTGGAAGCCTGTACGTAAATGACAAAAATACCAGCGCTATGGTACCTTTTTAACCCGGAGCTGTGTATTATTAATAACCTTTAAACCCGTGTATGCCGATGAATAAGAGCAAAGTTTTTAACCTGCAGGGAATAAAAATGCCTGAATTAACCCATCAGCGCATCCAGGAACTAAAACAAACACCCAAAGGGAAGCTGATCACCGCTACCAGCATGGACGCGTTTCCCGGTTTATTAAAAACGATGGAAGCCTCTCTGCATGAGCAACTGGCCAAATACGACGAAATGAAGCTTACCGGGCAGAACGGGTCCGCAAGGAAGTTGCTGCTCATGGAAATGCTGGATGACCACCTGTACTGGGAGTTTGCCTACCATATGATGTTTATTAAATGGCGGGACCAGAAAATCAGTAAGGCTTCGTGAATTGGGAACAGGGGCAAATCTCTTGATCTGCCCCTGTCAGACTATTTTTGTAAGGTATTAATTACCGCCTGCTGGGCGTCTACCTTTTTATTCAGCTGGATAATATACAGCGTTAGCTCTTCTACTTTCTTTAATAATAACCGGTTCATTTCTCCGAGGTCCTGTCCTTCTGCCTGTACTTCTTTCTCTGCGGGTATTTCCGGGAGATGCTTATTGGCGGCAATAAACTGCTCTAATGACTGCAACGAAGGGAGGCTATAGCTATCGGAGAACACATAGTCCGGCCAGGCACTATACACTTTAACCTTTACCTGGGTAAAGATACCGGCGCCATTTACCGCCAGCTTGTAGCCCTGGGTATCCGTTGTACCAATGCCGACGCTTCCATCCGCTTTCACCACCATCATGTTTTGCCCCGCATTATTCACGCTAAGCACATTGCTATTGTTGAGTTTCACGCCTGTTTTGGCTCGTCCGTTAAGGGTAATAGCTGCCAAAACCGTATCTCCTCCCACGGGAACAATGTCCTCCACTTCGCCGATTACATTTAATCCAAATGGATGCCCCGGGAAGTAAGCCCTGCCTAAAATCGTTGGAATGTAAACATTCGGCGTATTGGTTGCATTCAAAATGGTAAGTGTTCCGTCACCACCCGAAGTATCCGTTTGCGAAAACTTTGCTATTGGGCCGCCCGAAACGGCAGACACATGAAGTCTGGCCGCGGGCTTCGGTACCCCTATGGCAACATTCCCCAGAAAATCAATTCTCATCCTTTCTGCCAAATCTGACTGCAGAGTCGCAGGCGAGGTGTAAAAAGCCAGATCCATTCCCTGGATGAGGGCTGAGTTAGGGCTATACCTATTTATTCTTTCGGCCCGTATCCTGGCGCCGATCTGGTCGGGGGTATTATCCCGCCAGGTATAAAAATCAATATTGTAGCCGCCGGTCGTAGCTCCTACCGGAACGGTCAGCTTAGCAGCATCACCTGGCTTTCCTATCCGTATAGCCGACACCGTGTCGGTGGCCGCCATGGCAATATGTAATTTCGCCTGGGGGCTGGTTGTTTCAATACCGGCTTTTCCTGTAGCAGGAAAGGTATTGGATTGCGCAAAAGAAAAATGAGTCAACAATAAACATCCGGGCAGGATGAAACCCTTCAAGGGATTAACCATAGTGATCATGATATATTTAGGATTAAAAATTAGGTATAGGCTTACATTTAAAAAGGTCAACAAAGCTATCACAAATCGGTGACAGTCTGCTTGCAAAAATATATCAAATCAGTTGTATTGCAGCAGAATTTTAGTTGTAATTCTCATTCCCTGTGTCTCCGTTAAATATATACATTTGTAACCAAATGAATGTATGGAGAACTACAGCATTGTGATCTTTATCCTGGCCATTATGATTGTGCTGTCTGCCGTGGCAGACAAGATACGACTACCCTACCCCGTGCTGCTCATCGCGGCAGGCATTGGCATCGGTTTTATTCCGGCCCTGCCAAATATCACATTAAACCCGCACGTTGTATTCCTGATCTTTTTGCCACCGCTGCTGTACGATGCTGCTTTTAATATCTCCCCACAGGAATTCAAAACCAACTTCAACACCATTGGCACGCTGGCGATCGGGCTTGTGTTTATCACCGCAGGGGGTATTGCTGTGGCAGCCCATTACCTGATTCCCGGTATGAGCTGGCCCCTGGCATTTGTGCTGGGTGCGATCCTGTCGGCCACCGACGCGGTAGCGGCTATGAGCATTACCAAAGGGCTGGGACTCTCTCACAAAACCATTACCATCCTGGAAGGCGAAAGCCTCATTAACGACGCTTCTGCACTGGTTACCTATCACTTCGCTATAGCTGCGGCTACAGGCACCGCCTTTGTGTTCTGGAAAGCTTCCATCGAATTCATCATACTGATGGCCGGCGGCGTATTTATTGGCGCCTTGGTGGGAAAATTACTGACGGTGATCCTGAAAGCGGTGCATAAGAACGACCTGGTTACCATCAGCTTTATGCTGCTGATGCCCTTCGTTACTTACCTGCTGGCCGAACACCTGCATGCTTCCGGCGTTATTGCGGTGGTAGTACTGGGTGTTACCATTGCCCGTGTTAGCAACCAGGTTTTTCCGGAGAAGTTAAAACATCAGTCCAAATCCATCTGGGACATTATTATATTCCTGCTGAACGGGCTTATCTTCATCCTGATAGGGTTGCAGTTCCCTTATATTATTAAAAGTATTCCGTCCGATATGATCTTTCCCTATATCGGGTATGGCTTTATCATTACCATTATAGCCCTTGCATTGCGCATGGCCCGGGTGTTTTCACAGCAGCTCAATTTACAACAGGCGTTTAAAAAAGGGAAAGGACGTATTACCGAAAATGCGTTGCTGGACTTTAAAAACAGCCTGATCATCGGCTGGTCGGGTATGCGCGGTATTGTTTCCCTGGCGATCGCGATCGGATTGCCGCTAACGCTCGACAATGAAGGCGACTTTCCGGAGCGGAACCCGATTATATTTATGTCTGTAGTAGTGGTGTTGTTTACATTAATCGGGCAGGGAATTACCCTGCCCTGGATAGTGAAAATGGTGAATTTACCGGTGAAGGAAAAGAAAATAACTACGGCTTAAATCAGTTATTATTTCACGGCAGCTGCTGCCTCTAAGATCAGGGCTGTTACTTCTTTGGGATGTGAAGCCAGCGATGCGTGTCCAGGGGAATGTTCTGACATAAAAAGAGGGGTAACATTTTAGTAATGCTACCCCTTATTTTTTTATTTTTTACCGGGAGATGATGCCGTTGTTATCGTATAGTTTCCTGGAGGCAATTCAAACGAGGCATAGCCATTCTGCACGCCTTTCTTTTTGAGATGCCCGCTGTGCTCTTTCACACCGGCTGCTTCTTTTTCGGGCAGTTCTACTACCGCCGTGCAATTGGGTGGTATGGTTACCTGCAAGGTGAGCTCCTGATCTTCGCGGCGCCAGGCGCTTTTAATGGTACCCGCCGACGACTCAAAGGAGGCACGTGCCCAGTGCAGCGGTGATGCTGCTAATAATGGTGGCCGGATAATGAAATGCCGGAAGCCTTTGTCGGACTGCGGGTCCTTGCGAATGCCCGATACGCCATTTACATACCAGGCGCCCGGGTAAAGATAAGAGCTGTGTAACAGCGAATGCCCCGGCAAATTCTTTTCCCACATTTCCCAGATGGTGGTGGCGTCGTTGGCTTTCATATAACCCCAACCGGGATAGTCTGTTTGGGAAGTCATGCTGTACAGCAGGTCATCCCGCCCTTCATCACGCAATAATTTGAATAAGAGGGCGCCGCCGGTAATACCTACATGGATATGGCCATGGCGCACCACCAGTATTTCCTTTTCCAACCGTTTCATAACAGCGCCGCGTTGTGCGGGTGCAGGTACTCCGGCCAGCAATGCAGCCGCCATATTGGCCATGGAGCTGTCGGAGTAACTATTATCACCGGCGTTGTAAAACCGGGCATTGATAGCGCGACTGGATAAATCGGCCTTTTGCTCCCATTGCGTGGCTTCCCTGGTTTTACCCAGCACCCTGGCTATTTTTGCGGCGGTGCGCAGGTTAAAAACGCGGTAACAGCTATTTAAACATACTGTTTGCGGTTTATTATTATTCATCCCTTCGGCGGTAGCACCGGGCCAGAGCCAGTCTCCCAGGAAGTCCCAGGTCCCGCCAAACCGTTGTAACAGGTCGTCTTTTGTTTGCGTATCCAGGAAATCCAGCCAGTCGTTGATCATACTAAAGTTGTTTTCCAGTATCCGCCTGTCTCCTTCCTGCTGATAAATAAACCAGGGCAGCGTAACAACAATGCCACCCCAGGCGGGGCCACCTCCGCCCATGTAGGTAGGTCCAGTATGTGGCAATATACCTTTATGAAGATGGCGGCCGCTCATGATCCCTTTATGCGCCCAGGCCGTATCATACATGTTGCCCACAATGGATTCTGATCCCTGTACATCCCGCCAGTCTTCCATCCATTTGGTATAAAAAGCACCCATATGAAAATTGAGCATGCCCGTTTCGCAGGTGGCATGCGCATCACCGCCGTAGCCCAGTCTTTCCCGTTGCGGGCAATCCACAATATACCCGCCAATGGATAGGTTCTGAAAGGTCCAGCGCACCCGGTCATAGATCCAGTTCTGTAAAGTATCCGAACAGCTGAAGCTGGTGGCCGGCTCATAGGCCGTGCGTACCAGCCAGCCGCGGATATCATCCGTTGACGGCGGTGTTTTTAGTCCGGCGATGGTAATCCAGCGGCCGGAGCTATAATTAAAATGATTGCGGAATTCCCCCTGTCCCGATGAACCGATAATAAAGGCGCTATGCAAACCAAAGGTCATCTCTACTCCTTCGCGTTCTGAAAACCGGAAATCAATCCTGTCTCCCGGCTTACCGCTTACACGGATGGCTGTCCAGCCGGCAAAGTTCACGCCCATATCCACCACATAGTTCCCATTGGGCAGCAGGCGGATGGACACCGGTTTTATTTCATCCATTACTTTATTGGGTTCCACCATTTGAGCAGACAAAAGCAGGTTGGGATGATAAACGGTTACTTTGCGCCAGTCGCTTTCGTCGCAGGCTATGGTGTTCCAATCTTTCACTTCTTTATTGGCATCCCACAGTTCCCCGCCCATGCGGTTGGAATCCCATACGCCCAGCAGTTTGTTGGGGCTTGGATGCGTAAGCCAGGACTCATCGGTTTTAAGCAGCATTACCGGCGTTGATGCGCCGGCGTTATAAATGGCTCCCTGTGCTGTTACAATGGGAGTTTGCGGTTTCCCCGGCGCAATATATGGTCCGAAAACAGACCAGGAAGTACCCAGCCAGATGGTGATGACATTTTTGCCTGGCTTCAGTTCCTTTGCAATATCGTAGGCAATGTACCTCGCCCTTTTGGTGTGATTGGTAACCGCGGGCGCCATTACGCCATCGCCGATCTTTTTACCATTTACATACAGTTCATGAAATCCAACAGAGGCAATAAAGAGATTGGCCTGCTGTGGTGCGTTTTTCAGCTCAAAGGTTTTACGCAGCCAGGGATCCGATATGTTACAGTCTTTTTGTTTCGGATCAAATATTTCATCGGTGCCAATCCATTGAGCTTTCCAGTCGGCGGTGTGTAACAAGCCGGTAGACCAGGACGCCGGCGCACTCCAGCCGGAGATATGGCCCTGTTCATCTTTAACGGATACTTTCCAATAGCAGGTTTGATCCGACGAAAGCGATTTCCCTTTGTAAACGATATGTTGCATTTCATCAGAGCTGATCCACCCTGATGCCCACAGCGTTCCTTTATTTTCGTTGAGTTCCTGCAGTGTGGTGGCCACCAGTATGCGCCAGGCTGTTTGCCGCTGGCCGTAAGCGGTACTGTCGGTGGCGGCCAGTGTCCAACTCAAACGGGGATGTATCTCATCTATCCCCCGGGGATTTACCAGGTATTCGCAGCGCAGTTGAACCGGTTGTATAGTGGCAGGACCGGCAGCAAAAGCCGTGGCGGTGAAAAACAATGTTAGCAATAACCAGCTGGAACAGGTCTTTTTTATCATAGCAAATATCTTTAATTCCTGCACCGTATAGATAAGGTGAACGGTGTTGCCAATATTAAAAATAAAAATCAGGTCTTGCAACCTGTGCCGTCCTGCCCGGGTTGCCTAATGCAGCTGTTTCATCAACAAATAATGTTCCCTGGCCTCCTCTGCTGTTTCCGCATCTGCCAGGTAGAAAATATGCAGCCCGTTTTTATACAGATGCTTAAAGCTGATATAGCCGGTAATCGTCACCTTTTTATTTCCTTCATCATAGGCAGGTTGTATGGCGTGAAGGCTATTGTCATCTTTTTCTACCACGCGGTATCCATCAGGCAATTGATATCTTCCTAAATCAAATTTATTTGCCGGGGCTTTTGCCAGTATAATATTTATAGATCCCTGCCAATCCTCTCCTTTCTTTTTTATTGGGTCTGCTACATAGGTCCGGCTATTTTCGTAAAAGCTACCGGTCTTCACCCGGTCAAATGTTGCTCCATCCAGTCCGCGGGAAAGCCTGAGGGTAAAGTCTTTTGGCATCGATACGGTAGCGCTGCCAATACCATCATCCAGCACAAACTCCTTTAACGGCGTCTTTCCTCCTCCTGCTTTCCAGCCGGCTAGCCCGTAGCTTTTCATAAAAGCGTCCAGTGCGGAGGTTTCTATCCGTGCTTCCTCCCGGCGCCGGCGCAGGATGTCCTGGTATTTTTCTTCCGTTACCTGTTCATAAACAACCTGGAAGCGTTTATCTTCTTCCCGGGTTCCTTCATACCTGAACTTAATGGCCAGCAGGGTGTCTTTAACACTCACCTCATAAATACTGTCTTCCAGCTTTCCGGCCAGTTTACCAGCAAGCGGGTTATCGAGGGCTATACGTTTCCCGGTAAACGAAAAAAAGGTGTCCAACCGGATCGTCTTTTCAAGGGGGAAGTTTACATAAAATGTATTTCCTTCTTTCACGAGCAGGATATTCTGCGTGGCGATATCTTCCATATGTGCCAGCGTAAATCCCCTCATCGCTTTTCCATCTGCCCGGGAAATCTCCGACAGCCACCAATAGCTTTTATCCTGGGCATTGGTGTGATGAATGGTTAACAGGGTAACAACAAACAACAGCCAGCGCTGTTTACGCTTAAATATACGCATGATACGAAATACGGTTAGGTTATACAGGGCTAAAATAAGGATATACCCCCGGAAAAAGAAAAGGCCGGATAATTTTATCTGTAGCCGGCTTTTGCCGGTTTCAGTTAGCACTGCTAACAACCGGGTCATACCGGGAAATTTCCCGGTACCATCTAAAAACAGCCTTTCTTCCTTGCTGTTATCCTTTAAATTCCGTTAACTTAGTAGCATACCCGGTTCGCCCTATTTGCCTTTCCCTGGTATAAACACCCTCAATCTATCCATGAACACTAAAATAAATCCTCCGACATGCAAAAGAAGCCGTTTACCGTGGCTGATTACCTGCTGACCAGGTTAAAGCAGCTCGATGTTACCGAGGTGTTCCAGATCCCCGGCGACTATGTTAAACATTTCACGCAAACCCTCGAATACTTCGACGGTGTAACCGCCATAGGCGCCATGAATGAACTGGATGCCGCCTATGCCGCAGATGCCTATGGCCGGACAAGGGGTCTTGCGGCGGTATCGTTACAATTCGGGGTAAGCACCTTTAGCGCGCTCAATGCCATCGCCGGCGCCTATGTAGAGCGCAGCCCTGTGGTGGTGATTACTGCCACTCCCGGATCGGACGACCGGCAAATGACCAAAATGTACGACGTCCTGTTTCATCACTCCACCGGCAACCTGAAAGCGGATCAACAGGTTTATGAGCAGGTAACCGTAGGTGCGATTACCCTCAGCACCGCCGCGGGGGCACCGGAAAAAATTGACCAGCTGCTTATTGCCGCCATCACCCACAAACGGCCCGTATACATTGCCTGTTACGAGGAAGTATGGGGTGAAGTTTGTACTCCTCCCTCCGGGAAAGCGTTGCAACCCGAAGTACTCAAAAGCGATCCGTTGGCGCTGGATGCCGCTGTAGCCCAGGCCTGGAAACAAATCATCGCTGCCAAACATCCCATGATATTTGCCGGGGTGGAGATATTGCGTCATGGCTTATCTGATCTGCTCCAGGAAATCATTGATGCCAGTGGCTTTCTGTATACCACTACTACCCTGGGAAAATCGGTGCTCACAGAGAAAGGCGATAAATTTATCGGCACCTATTCAGATGCTGCGTCTATTAAGAGCGTGATCAGCGAAGTAGACCAGGCTGATTGTTTTCTCACTTTAGGCACCATTCTCACAGACGACTATCTCTGGTTTGTACAAAACAAATATGCCGCCATGGTGCTGGCAGATACTGCGCAGGTAAGGGCGGGTTATTATATCTATAAAGATGTAACCATGAAGGATTTCATGGAAGCGTTGTTGGTGCTCTTCAAAAAAACAAAGGGTTATCCGCATACTACCATCGCCCCTCCTCAGCCCAAGTACCCGGAACCCTGGATCTCTAATTCAGATCCCGACTGGGATGATAAACCGGATGTGATTACGTATAACCGCTTCTTCCAGCACTCCATGCAATTCCTGCAAAAGCAAAATATGCTGAAGGATATTGTGATGACGTTTGGCGTAAGTTCCGCGTTGTATGTAGCCACCAATGCCTATGGATTACACCGCAACAGTTTTATTTCTTCTGCCGCCTGGCAGGTGATCGGTTACGAAACCGGCGCCGCATGCGGTGCACAGCTGGGAAGCGGCAAAAGAGCGTGGACAATAGCCGGCGACGGCGGTTTTATGATGATGTGCCAGTCGCTCTCCACCCTGGCGCGGAACAAACTCAATGCCGTCATCTTTGTGATGAGTAACCAGGTATATGCCATTGAACAGGTGTATGTAAATCTGAACTCCTTCAAACCGGGGCCTGCACACAAATTCGATACATTCGACCTGCTCCCGGAATGGGATTATCCCGCACTTGCCAAAGCTTATGGAGCTGCCGGTTTCCGGGTAACCACCATCGCAGAATTAAATGATGTGCTGGGCAAATTAAAAAATATTACAGATAAACCTGTCCTTGTACAGGTGGTCATCCCGGAAAAAGACCTTCCGGAACAGATGCGCCGCCTTGGCGAGGAAGGATAGATTGCGCTTCTTCTCACTTCCTCAAAATGACTCTTATGAAAAACAAAACCTATTCTATTTTCGGAGCAGGCGCCGCAGGCCTTTACACCGCGTGGCGTTTGCTCGACAATTCACCTGCCGGTACCGGACCCGATGCAAAGGGGCTGGGAAAAGGCGATACCCTGGAACTCTATGATTGGGGACAATATGATTTCACCAAGGAAGACCGCGGCAGCCGCGCCGCCGGCGCCCGTGTATGCACCTGGCATTACAAGGATGATAAAAAGAATTCCTACCTGGAAGTTGGCGGTATGCGCTATCTCGCATGGGATGGAAAACCCAAAAGCGACGGACATCGTTTAGTCACCACCGTGATATCACAGCTTGGCCTCGACCAATACTCTGTGCCTTTTAATGAGTCGGTGAACCCGCTGTACTACCTGCGTACAAAAAACATGTACCTGAACGCTATCACGTCCAGCAACCCGGCGCCGTACAATGTTAATAATTTTGGCGCCACCGACTCGCCCGACACCGGTTTCAACCTGGTGGAAAGCCTGGCGGTAACAAAAAATAAAAGCCGCCGCGAATGGTGCGACTTCTACCAGCACGGTAAAATCAATATAGAGCTTCCTGAATCGTCTGTGTATAAAAAGGGAGATCACCTGAAAGACATCGGCTACTGGAACCTGATGTTTGATCAGCTGGGATCTGAAGGCTATAATTATACTTCTGACGGTAACGGCTATACGTCGAATGTTATTAACTGGAATGCTGCCGTGGCCTTACAAGCTAATAATGAATTCACGCCCGGTACGGAATACAGGACACTGACTACCGGCTACTCCAGCATGTTTAACGCGTTGTTTGACAGCATCGTTACACGGGCCAAAGAAAAAGGGGTTCATTTTAATTATTATCCCAACACCCGTTTGCATTCCATTCTGCAGAAAGATGGTGTGATTCATTACACCATTGCCACCCGTGAAAGGCCCAATAAAAAGTCGGGCGAAAAAACGACCGACGCCGCATGGCTGGCCATGCCCCGCCATTCGATCGACCTGGTAGCACAGGCCACCCGGTATGAGGATCACGAAGGGCTGGATGTACTCAATCACCAGAAAGTACAGCTTTACCTGGAATCTGCTATCATGCAGCCTTCATATAAAGTAGGCATGTTTTTCCATGAGCCCTGGTGGGCAGATAATGCCGCTACGCCGCCACCCTACCCGGCACAAATCAACAGCTACGAAGTAACAACGGCCGTGCTGAACAGTTTGGCAGAACAGGGTTTTCCACAGGCATATATTACCGCCATCAGCAAGGATACCCACATTATGGAGACACCGTTTACCGCAGCAGCAGACCTGATAGCTGCCACGGAAAAGCGGATCAGGGAAAGACTCACCATTGTTCAGGAAGAGCAGCTGCTGAACACATCGCAGCGTAACAGTATTGGTCCGAGCGTAACGGATATGCCTATACGCCAGGTGGTATATTTCGGGAATAATGCATTGGATCAAACGGGAGATAAAATATACGGTTTACTCGCCAGTTACGACGATGAATCGTTCACCAGTTTCTGGCAGGAGTTGGAAATCGGCCCTAACAAAACGCGCAAGATACCCATATCAGAAGACTGCCAAACACTGGAAGGTCCGCGGAAAGCGCCGGATATTATGGTTAAAATGCTGCGGCAACAGCTGGCGGCCGTACATTTCGGACCACAGGCCGATTACTCAGCAGTGCCCGAGCCCTTGGAAACAAGGTACATGGACTGGTCGCTCCCGCCGTTCAACGCCGGCTATCACGCTTATGCAGGGCATTATAATATCTGTGATGTGCAACAGAAGATCAGGAAGCCTTCACAGCTGATCGACGGAGCAGACGCCAACATCTTTATTGTTGGGGAAGCCTACTCCAATGACCAGGCCTGGGTGGAAGGTGCTTACTGCACTGCGGAATCGGTGCTGAACGATTTCTTCGGTATCAAGCCTATTATTGACGAAGAACATTATCCGTTTATTTGCCCCTGCGGATGAGATGTATAAAATAATAATGAAACCGTCTCCAAAACAGGAGGCGGTTTCGTTATTTACAGCACTTACGCGCTATGGGATCGGGGTATATCTTGTGCCCGCGGCGGCAAACAGCGGCCCAGGGCTATGCTGTGCAAAAAGCATCAGGAATAGCCAATATAACATTAGGACTGAATAAAAATTAATAGGAGCTTTAGATAGCGTTAATGGGGTCCGGACAGAAACGGGAAAGTTTATCGGAAAAGTCCACGTTATTTTAGAGAGGGTCAACCAAAAAACAATTTCTCTACCAGATATTTCTTAGTAAATGTATTCAGGCTATACAGATGAACAATTGTGCCAGTTGCTGGTTCAAGGCGATGAGGGGGCATTTAATGAGATTTACAACAGGTATTGGAAATGGTTGCTTTTTATTGCGCACAAACGTCTGCGTGACACGGAAGCGGCCAGGGAAATTATCCAACACGTATTCCTCCATCTATGGAATAAGCGGGAGCGGCTTACAATTGCTGCCTTACCTCAATACCTGGCGGCCATGACAAGGCATGCCGTATACCGTTACCTGGCGGATGAGTGTCGCAGGCAGGCCCTTTACGAAACGCATGTTGGTATTGCCGGTGTAGAAGGGAAAGCAGTTGAGTTTGATCTGGAAAACAAGCAGCTCCTGGATATACTTGTGAAATATGCCGGAGACCTGCCGGAGAAGTTCAATCTTATATTTATCCAACATAAATTACTGGACAAGCCGCTGGAAGAAGTAGCGCAGCAGCTGGGCGTATCGCCACGTACAGCGGAACGCTACGTGGGCCAGGTGATGAAAATTATGCATAAAAAGTTGCGTGCCATACGCACAGCGGGACTGGTGATGTCCCTCTTGTTTGTTGCCTGGAAATTATTCTCCTGATTACTACTATTTTACCCCACGTTTGTTATTCTTTTTCTTTTTTTAAAATTTCTTTTCAATTCCTGCGTACAAAGTCTTCGTTCATGTATCTATTATAGGTATTACCCTGTGTAAATAAAAATCCAGGATTTATGTCTTTTAGTAAAGATGCCATTCAGCGGCTTGCCCGGAAATATATAGATGGTACTGCTACCGAAGCAGAAATCAACCAGTTGTTTTCCTGGTATGACCAGGTAAATGCGGGTGATACAGAAACGATCCGGATAACCGGGGATGAAGCGGAATTTAGTGCAGAAACATGGGAACGCATACAGGCGCAGATGGCGTTAAACAAAATGCCGGAATCCGGGATGAAACCCCGTCGGAGCCGGTGGTGGGCTGCCGCAGCTGCGGTAGTGGCATTGCTGGTGGCTGGTGGTCTGACAGCTATTTTCATGAATGGTAACCGGCGTACAAAAACCATGGTAGCCGCGGAAAAGCCGGTCAGCGACATCCCTGCTCCTGCTACAGCACGCGCTGTACTCACCCTGGCGAATGGCAAACAAATATTGCTCGACAGCGCCGGAAACGGTTTGCTGGCCAGCCAGGCTGAAACAAATATAGTAAAGAACGACAGCGGCCAAATTGTGTATACGGCCAGCGGTCATCAGCGGCAGGTACAATATAATACCCTTACTATTCCGGCCGGCAGCAGGGCCTTAGCTGTAGTGCTGGCCGATGGCAGCAAAGTTTGGCTGAATGCAGCTTCTTCCCTCACCTATCCCACCTCGTTTACCGGTAAAGAAAGAAGAGTAATAATTAAGGGAGAAGGATACTTCGAAGTGGCATCCAATGCCGCGGCGCCCTTTGTGGTGGAGCGTCCTGACAAGGGACTCGCCGTACAGGTGTTGGGGACCCATTTTGATGTCAATGCCTACGACGATGAGCCGGATATCCGGGTAACGCTGGTGTCAGGCGCCGTAAGGGTTTCCGGAGGGCCATCCCAGCGGCCGGTGGTGATGAAGCCTGGTCAGCAGGCACGTATCACGCCGTCTGCAACAGTAGTAAAAGAGGTGGACGTAAATGATGTAACAGCATGGAAAGAAGGGCTGTTTGTATTCGACGCTACCGACATCCAGATGATGATGCGCCAGGCGGCACGATGGTATAATGTTACCATAGCATATCCCAATGGCGTACCTGCAGAGCAGTTTACAGGCTCCATTTCTATTGATGCCAGCTTGTCTGAGTTTCTTAAAATACTTGATTATAGTGGCGTAACAGCTACTATCAAGGGTAAAACGATATTAATCAATCCTTAGAAATACCGAATAAAAAAGACTGAATAAAAAGAAAACCGGCAGTGGTGGAACACTGCCGGCGGATCGTTCAGGCCGTATAGTTCACAATTACCAATTGTTTTTTATCAACCTAAACTTCATGAAGTTATGAAATTAAGATTTCATAGGCAATTCCTCGTTAGCAGATGGAAGGTGAATTGCCTCCGACAATCAACCAAGATCGTGTCAGTTATGAAAGTGACGAGTATTCTTCTATTATCTGTCTGTTTACAGGCGTCGGCCAAGGGGTTCGGCCAGAGCATTACGTTACATGTGAATGATGCACCATTAACAAAAGTGTTCAGGGAAATCAGCCGGCAAAGCGGCTACCAGGTTTTCAGTAACGATCGTTTACTGAAGAATATGGAGAGAATAACAGCCAACGTAGACAATGTATCCCTGGAAACAGCGCTGGACGTTTGTTTCAAAGGGCGGCCACTCAGCTATGTTATCGTAGGAAAAACGGTGGTGATCAAACCAAAGGAGTCTATCGCCGCGGAATCATCGCCCGCCTTAGCCCCCATCGTGCTCAAAGGTATCATTACTGACGAGCAAGGGAATCCTTTACCGGGTGCCTCTATCCGGGTAAAAGGAAAAAATAAGGCAACGGCCTCCGATAACCAGGGCGCTTATACGCTTACGGTTAATCCAGGAGATCAGCTCATCATTTCGTTTATCGGCTACGAAGACCAAATCGTTGCTGTCGACGGTCGTAAGGAAATCAACGTTTCCCTGAAGCCCTCTACAAGCAAGGTAGATGAAATCGTTGTGGTAGGTTATGGCAAACAGTCCAAACAGACGTTAACCAGCTCCATCACCACTGTAAAAACTGATAATTTCAAAGATGCTCCGTATACCGATATCCAGTCTGCATTAGCAGGCCGCGCAGCCGGTGTGGTAGTCAACTTCAGCGGCGGCGAGCCGGGCAGCGTGCCTGCTATGACCATCAGGGGTGGAGAACCGCTGATCGGACAAAATAGTCCCTTGTATGTAATTGACGGTATCATCAGGGACCAGGACGCTTTTGCAGCCCTGAATATGAATGACGTGGAAAGCATCAGTTTCCTGAAAGATGCCGCAGCGACCGCCGTTTATGGTGCAAAAGCATCTGCCGGCATCGTACAGGTGACCACCAAAAGCGGATTAACCGGCAAACCGAGGTTGTCTTATTCCAATAACATGGCATGGAACACGCCTAGCCTGTTTCCAAAGCTCATCAACAGCTACGATAAAGCCCTGGTGGCTAATGCCATTGGTGAAGCTGCCGGTAACGGTAAAAACTCCACTTATACACCTGAGCAACTCGAAAAAATAAAAAATGGAACAGATCCGGATACCTATCCTAATACAGACTGGTACGGACTGAGCTTCCGTAAATATGCACAGCAGCAGAGTCATAACCTGTCGGTAAATGGTGGTACAAAAGCAACAAAATACTACGCAGGACTGGGTTATTTTAACCAGGGAAGCAACTACGTAAACAATTCTTTCCGGGTGCAGCGTTTTTCTTACAACACTAAAATCAGTACCACCTTCGAAGGTACAGGTCTCAATGTTGCACTGGGATTAAATGGTTATTATACCTTTAGCACACAGCCTCCGGCCGGCTCAGGTTCCATCTTCAGTCATATTGTTGCTAAAAGTCCGTTGGAAAAGGCATTTAACAAAGACGGCAGTTTGGCTCCGCTGGTGGATCACCCGCTGGCAGAAATCAACTCACCGGGATATAGCAGGTCTGAAACAATTTTCAACGACGGTAACCTCACCTTCACCTGGAATGTACCCTGGGTAAAGGGATTGACCTTAAAGGCACTGGGTGACTATGTGTTCAGCTCCAATCCTGGTAAAACATTTAATGTACTGGCCACACAGTATAATACCGACGGCACCATCTACCCTACGCCTAAACCTACGTTATCGGAGAGCAGCAGCAATACCCGGTCTTATAACGTAGAATTCCAGGCAGACTATAACACCAACTTCGGCGAACACACATTGGGCGCCACACTCGTGTCGGTGACAAGAGGTGGTAATAATAAATGGTTCAGCGCCCAGCGGAAAAATTTTGCATCCACCGCCATCGACCAAATGTTTGCAGGCGATGCCGCCACACAAGTAAATGACGGTTCTGCCAGCGAATGGGGTGAAGTTGGTTATGTAGGCAGGATTAAGTACGACTATGCACGTAAATATTTACTGGAATTTACCGGTCGTTATGATGGTTCCGACTATTTCCCTCCATCAAAACGCTTTGGTTTTTTTCCTGCAGTAAGCGCCGGATGGATCATATCCAAGGAGCAATTCTATGAAAACCTGCACCTGGATAATGTTTTTTCTTACTTCAAACTGAGAGGGTCTTACGGAAAGGTAGGCTCCATCGGGGGAACAAAGTATGCCTATCTCCCGCAATATGGTGTAACTACACAAACTTATGTAGCTAACGGTAACCTCCAAAACGGCTACTATGAAGGCGGACTCACCATCGCTAACCAGAATATTACCTGGTTTGCCACTAAGTCGCGCGACCTCGGTATTGAGTTTGAAGCACTGAACAAAAAGCTGAGCGGAAATATCGACTACTTCTATACCCGCACCACTAATATCCTGGGCAGCCCGGCTTACCGTTACACTGAACCGCTGGGACAAAGTTTGCCACAGGTGCTCACGGATGCCGCCACCCGTAAAGAAGGTTTCGATGCCTCGCTTACCTATAATTTCAATATCAACAAAGACCTGAAAGGTTATGTGGGGATTAACGTTACCCGCTTCAACTATCTCTGGGAACAAACAAATGAAGACAGCGCCACGCTCACTAATCCGTATACCCGCAGCCAGGGAGTAAACCAGGACTACTATAGCGCTATGTATAGCTCACGCGGTCTATACCAGAACTTTGACGATATCCTCAATAATCCCAGCCGTCTTACTTCTTCAGCTTTGGGATTAGGAGATGTTTGGTTGGAAGACACCAATGGTGATGGTAAAATCGACGCACAAGACTTCCGTCGGCTGGGAAAATCTTCCTCTCCCCGCTTCACTTTCGGTATTCCATTCGGACTTCAGTATAAAGGTTTCAAACTAGATGCACTCGTGCAGGGATCAGGTACGCGTAGCGTATACCTGGGAGGTTATCTGCAAGGCGGAGAAGGATTCAACAGGATCAATTTCGACTTCCAGAAAGACTACTGGCTTGCCGACAATAAGAACTCAGATTTCCCGAGGGCAGGCAACAGCTCCATGAACTCAGGCAACAACTATACCTCCAGCACCTTTTGGCTGAAAAACGGGCGTTTTGTACGACTGAAAAGTGTGACATTATCTTACAATTTCACCAGGCTGTTAAAGAAAACCAGCGCTTTCAACGAGCTGACAGGCTTTGTGAGCGGTAACAACCTGCTGACTTTTTCACCGGTGAAAAAATATTTTGATCCGGAACTGGCAGATAACAACAACTTTTTCTATCCGGTCAACAAAACATATTCATTGGGTTTCCGCGTAGGCTTCTAAGTCATTTATGCACTAAACATGTCTGAAAAATGAAATACTATATTATACTTATCATTGCGTGTTTCCTGACCGTCACTTCCTGCACAAAGGTGATGGATACCAAACCGCTGAATACTTATACCGGCAACGACGTATGGGGTAACTATGGATTAACCCAGGGTTATATCTATGAATGTTACGCCAACTGCGCCGGGTATATTTTTTCCTGGAACTACGACGCTATCACCAAAAGCATCCGGAATCACCCATGGGGAGGCGGTTATACTTCCGAGAAAACGGAACAGATAGATCGTAACAATGATGAAGGCTGGGGAGCATTTGGCAATATACGCCGGGTAAACCTGGTATTGCAAAACATACCCGCTTCACCATTTACGACGGTACAAAAAAACACGTTCCTCGGCGAGGCCCACTTCCTGCGGGCTGCTGTTTATTCCAACCTGGCATTCCGTTTCGGTGGCGTGCAGCTGGTAAAGGAAGTGCTAAAAGTAGAAAGTGATTTCAATATTGGCCGTTCTTCCACCAAAGAAACGTATGACTTTATTCTGAAAGATCTCGACGATGCAGCGGACCTTCTGCCGTTAACCAACGAAAGAGGACGTGCCGGCAAAGGCGCCGCCTATGCACTCAAAATGAGAGTGGCTTTACAGGCCGGTGCCTATCTGAATGATAAAACTTATTATACTGCTGTAAAAACCGCAGGCGATAAATTATTTGCACTCGGCCAGTACAGCCTGGACGATTATTCCAATCTCTTCAACGCATACAATACCGCAGTGGCATCTCCGGAAAACATCCTGGTATTTGAACGGAAAAATACCAATACCGATTTTTCCGGCACGCCAATGCAGTCGTTGGTGTGTAACAGCGACATGTTACCTTCCAAACTCACCGATGCGGCCATGCAAAAATACCCATTGAAGGAGTCGATAGAAGGCTGGATGAACTATGCACCTACACAAGACCTGGTAGACGACTACCTGGTCACAGATACGGATGGTAAAGAAAGAAAATGGAATCAGACTACGCTCAACCAAACCGGTGGCAGCGCTTATGAAAAGATGTATAAAAACAGGGATAAAAGATTTTATGCATCTATCATCTGCGACAGCAGCAAATATTTCGGTAACTGGGCATACCTGAGAGCAGACGGTAACGCCTCCTCCAATGTACAACCGCTGAACGGCGGCAACATCAATGGTGGCGCCTCTGTTACGGGCTACCTGTTTGCCAAATATGTATACCAGGCCAAAAAACTCTGGTACTCTGACCCTACTGACTTTTGCTATAGCGTACTTCGTTTGGGAGAAGCTTACCTGAACTATGCAGAAGCGTGTATCCGTTTGGGTGATGAAGGCAACGCGCGGACCTATCTCACCAAAACCTACCAGGTACATGGTGGTTTTAAAAATAGTATCACTTCTACCGATGAAAACCTGTGGAATGATTACAGGAGAGAAAGACATATAGAGATGATCCTAGAAACAGGCGATCGCTATTGGTCTTTACTAAGATGGGGCATGCAGTTGACCGGTGGTTTAAAACAAGGGTACGAAACCTCTGGCGTGACCATACCGGAGTTAAATGGTAAGGAACATGGTATTGCCATCAGCTCAGACGGTAAAACCTACCAGGTATTTGAGATGAATGAACAGAACGGACAAGAGCTGAAATTTACACCTAAGCGCTACCTGTTTCCCGTACCGCAGTCCAAGATCGTGGCACTTCCTATCCTCACCCAGAATGCCGGCTGGTAGGACATTTCAACAAATTCAATTTGATTAGTATGAAAAATAAATATCTCCACTTTATTATAATCACGCTGGGCGTGCTGGCGATGAGCTCCTGTTTGAAGAAGGACCTCCCGCAAATGAGCAACTCTTCTTTAAATGATATCAGTGATTTTAATCTATATTATAAATACATTGATACCACTATTGATAACAAGGGTACGCCGCAGGAAACTACCCGCATACTAGCTAAAACAATACAGCTAAACAGGGCCAAAACCATCTCCAACGATACCGTGTATGTAACACCCTCCTTCCCTGCCGGTTTCCCCCGGAGCGAAAAAACGAAAGTATCGCTGAGTAAAATATGGGGCTACGCCAATATTCCCGAAGCCGCTATTATCAGTCCTGTAGGCACTTCGCCTGCCCTGGGAAAACCCGGCGATTTTACAAAGCCCGCATCATATGAAGTAATGGCGGCAAATGGCACCAAGAAAAACTGGGTAATATCTGTGTCCCCATTGCCAGTAGTAAACCAATGGGAAGGCAGCTATGTGGAAACCGGCACCCTCAATCACGCATCTGCGGGATTGCAGACTTGCCCGGCCGACTACACCCAGGATCTGATTACGATAAGTGCCAATAAGTTAAAGGCAACCGCCGCATACTGGTACTTCAACAATCCGGGTATCACCTATTTCATTACCGTGAATAGTGATAATACTGTCGCCATTTCCAGTGACCCTGATGCAGTGGTAGCTGTGCAACAGGAAGCGACGCCTGCTTCTATTTATGACCCTGTAAACAAGCGGTTTACATTAAACTATTATTATTACAGTGGCGGGAACCCTGCAAACTGGAGAAAGTTCCATACGGTGTTGACGTTGAAGCCGTAAATGCTTTAGTTTTTAAAAAATCACGTGGCTTAAATTCAAAGGGCTGTTCTTTTTAGAACGGCCCTTTGAATTTGTTATGGATGGTTGCCTGTTAAAATTTCGGGCCGGACGCGCCGAAGGTGAATCCTATAAAGCCAGTCTTTGCTTATCATTATTTGCCCAACTGCTCTGACAATATCCTCTTTAACACCGTCAGATCGGTATCATGCATTGTATCTCCATTATAAATGGTTCGCCCGGCTTTATCAAGCAAGTAAAGTTGCGGAATCGGAACATTGGCCAAAGAGTTATAAAGACGGTTATCTCCGAATATTTGTGTCCAATTCATTGAGTGTTTTTCCACGGCTTTACGGAAAGCGATAGAATCTGTATCTGTGCTAAATGAAATAAGTATGAAATCAGAATCTTTATATCTGTCATTGATGAGTTTCAAATCGGGCAACTCTTGCACGCAAGGTGAGCACCACGACGCCCAAATCTGTATCAGTACATATTTCCCCCTGAGTTTTGCCGACTCAATCCTCTTGTTACTTATATCCGTAACTGAAAAATCAGGGAAATGACCATTAGTGGCGACGTTAATCTTGTTTTGAATAGTAGCAAGGAGCTTCTCAGCTGCTTTATTTCTCTTATACTTGGCGGGCAGAAAGGTATTATAGTAGACCATAAGGCTATCCGGACTTAGCATCCCTGTCTTAACAATGGAACTCAGGAATGTCCAAAATGAGACGTACAAATCAGGGTATTGCCGGATAAATTCTATTTTCTTATACGTTACTGAGTCTGATAGCGCAGATGCTTCTCGTGTAACAGCGAAATCACTTCCAATTTTCCTCACATTCTTTCGAAGGAAATCCCCGCAAATTTCGTTCTTCTCCTTCAAGAATAAATCTAATGCATCCCCTCCCATTTCACCATAAGGTATTATATTATCCGATGACTTCTTTCCAATACAAAAATATTCGACCACGTTTAGTGATAGATCCAGGTATATTGTCGAACTTCCTTTTTTGAAGAAGAGTTGTTTTGTTACGACCGTAGTGTTACTATCACAATAACCTATTAAAATATGTCCATACGGAGAGAATAATTCACCACTCCAGTACTGCTTGCTCTGAGGGTTTATCTTATATACATCAATGCCATTATTGACTTCAATGTAAAACTTGCGTGGGGTCAGTGGAGCAGTAAAGATAAATTTAACATATGCCGAATCATTAGCAACGGCAGACAGTCCGATCAACATTAACAGGACTACAAGAATACTTACTGGGGGACGCTTCATTTTTTTATTCAATTTAGTTTATCAATGGATATACTACTTACCATGTGATACGAGATCGCCTTCCAGCATTGCTTCGATCCGTTTTTGCATCACCTCGTTCCCGAGATATCCCGTAAATTGCTCTTTAAGTACTCCTTCTTTATTAAATATCAGGTAACTGGGTATACCCTCAAAATTGAAACTGCCTAATAGATACTTCGATTCCTTTGAAGTCAGGTAATACTGTTGACCTCCGATACCTTGTATACGTTTCTCCCATAATCCTCTGGGCGACGAAGCGTCACCTATATAAATAAATACAACACCTTTATCAACAAGCTGCTTTTTTAACTCCCTCGATTCTTTAATGGCCTCAAGACAAGGCACACACCACGTTGCCCAAAAATCAACAATAACAACTTTCCCTTTATACCTGGAAATAATGGCGCTCATTAGTCCTTCAGGGGATACATCCGGCGTATTGTTGACTACCAGCCTTTCTTTTAACATGGCTTTCTGTATTATTTCCTGGTTTCTTCGCAGCAAAATCTTCTCCAGATCGCCGTTCTTATAATAGCTTTTGATGTTTTCAATTTGTTTTGCTGTCAACGGTTTTAGTTCAAGCTCAAATTGCATCGCATATGCATTGCTTACCAGCATATCATAGAACAGGCCCTGATCAAATCCAATAAGCTGTCCCAAAATCTCATTCACATTTTTTGTCCACTCACGGATGGGCGTGTCCTGAATACGCGGGATATTCAACGTGCTATTAAGTAGTAGCTCTTGCGTGAAAGTAGGGTAAGAAAAGCAATACAGATATAGTGGATTGCCCAGGTCCAGGTTCTTCAAAAACGAATAATCATTCCGGACAGGCTTCTTTATTTCCGAACTATCCGGCATTTTATTATTATTCGTATTGTTGTAGTTTAAAACCATTTCACCCTGATAATCGAATACGTGATTATAGTATACTGCCAATGAATAATCCCTGAATATAATTTCCTTCATCTTTTCAGACAAAAGGGGTGGCTTATCCAGAACAGTTCGTTTTCTCTGCAAAACTTCATTCGCGTGATCTATAAAGGCACTGTACTCCTTATTATATAAACGTTCAATAGGCTTGCCGGATCTTTCACTGATCATTTCGTTAAACTTGTTCAGACTCTGGATAAGTTCCGCTTCAGTGAATCCAGCACTATCACCAGCCTTGACTTTATTAATAATTCCCTCATCACTATAATTGACTGATATTTTATTTTCGTGGCCATTTTTTAACAGGATGGTGACCTGGTTATTTATATTTATATCCGTGCTAACAGCACATCTGCTCACATTTGTTTCGGTGTTTACCCTCAATACAAATCTCCCGTTGGAATCCAGCAGCGTTTTATATAACCCGACTTCGCCGGTAAATGGTTGGGGAATTTTCAGAAACAACCATACACTATCTTTCTTAATCGCTCCCGGAATAGTTACTTCGCCGCTGATATTAACAGTGCCGGCCTTGAGGACAGGAGTCCCGGATTGGGCACTGGCAGTCATTGGCCAGAGAAATAATAAGAGGACGCAGGCCAACTTAATTACTTTCCGGCAATTCTTCGGTTGATGTGTGTACACCGTTTTTCGCATATACGATAGTATAAATTGTCTTTGTTTACCTGATCTGCTCAACTCGTTCAATCAGTTGTCTTGGATTGTAGACATCAATCAGTATATCACCTTTTTTGTCAACAACAATATACCGTGGCACTCCGATGATGTTCAGTTGCCTGACCAGCGGGGAGCTGAAGTTTCCCGCTACCAGCCAGGAGGCTGCACCAAGGGATTGCAGCGATTTGTTTGCCAGCCATTTGTTGGGCTCCTTGTCGAGAGCAAAATGGTAGATTTGAATGTTGGAGGAAGCCCAATTCTTCGCAAAGTGATGTATCTGAATATCATTAAATCTGCATGGCTTGCACCAGGATGCACCAAACACCAGCACTTTTATCCGTGGCTCCCGGATCAACGCCGCCAACTTTTGGGTGCTCCCACTCTCCGACCTGACTACGGTTGTTTCCAGCAGCTGGCTTATATTTTTGCCTTCATTTTCATCAATCCTACGCAGGATGGCCGCAATTTTCTGGCCATTAGGACTCTTTTGCAGCGCCACCGGGTATTGACTGAGGAGATGCGCCATCCTGGCTTTTCCAGGATACGGAGAAATCCGCGCGGTGAATGCGAACACACCTAAACTCCCCTCGTTTTTTTCTTCACGTAACAGGTGCTTATACATCAGTACAGAGAAATCGTCCAACGAGCTGTATTGAAGACTGTCGTATAAAAATTGTGCCTCCTTATCATCTTTGTGTTTTTCATACCAATTCCATAGTTCCTTCTGCTTCCTGGCATTTGCATCTAAAATTGCCTTTGCGGATGGGAAAACCAACGTCGTATCCCAGGCTATGTTTTGCGGAAAAGTATCAGGTAGTGTACCGGCAATCTGTTGTATCGATATAAATATCCGCTGGCTTGGCTTAGATGCAGCCAAAGTCGAGATAGAAATTACCAAAAACAGGAAAATCGAACGATTCATTTTTGCTCATTTAATACAGGAGCGGCCATCCTAGTCCGCCCTGAATTTTAAATAAAATTTGGTTAATTCACAATAACAGGCGCAACAACTTCCACTGCCGCTGCTATCACCCCCATACAATGTTTTCAACTGATCTCTTGAGCGCACTTCCGCGTTGCAAAGGTGCTAAAGAAATGCGAATCAGGCCGCACGAACAAAAATATCACCGCATTTCTCTATTTAGTATCTCCACAATACCCCTGTCTGACGGAGTAGGAGCAGTCTTTAATTTCAGCAGCGCATTTTTGTCATACAACAAGTATCTGGGAATTGGTGGAATGTTAAGTTGATCCAACATCTTCGATCGCTTCAAGTTCGTCACCCGGAAATGCAAAGCTTCAGGGATATTCAAGGAGTTGACTTTTTCCTTCCATTTCGCTGTGTCTTGATCAAACGACAAATACACAAAGATAACGGGCTTTCCCAAAAACTGTTTGACGAGGCTGCCGGATGCCGGCATCGATGCCATGCATGGAGCACACCAGGTTGCCCAACAATCAATATATACTGGCCGACCTTGCCAGCGTTTCAACTGCTTGGACAACGAGGACTTTTCCCCATCTATTCCCTCTAATTCAACATCATCAGAAACGCTTCTTTCTAATCCCTCTGATCTAACAAGTTTCTGATATAGCTCTTTATTGTGCACATCACTGGCAAATCTTTTCAAATACTTATCTGCCTCCTCAACACTGACATATCGAACAATACTTTTCATGTAAAAAGCAAGGATCATATCTCTTATAGATCCTCTGAACATTGATGAAGTAACAACAGCATCATAAGCAGGCCTGTCGTCCCGTACAACTCCTGTATTACTTGTAGACAGCTTACTCAGTGTTCCAAATTTTTTACTCACAGCCACAAATACAAATTTCCTGAAAAAATCAAAGTTGATGAGTTTATCAGACAGCAATTTGCTTAACTGATCATCTTCTAATTGGGCAATCTGATTTCCTATGCACCAATTTAAGTAAGCATACTTTACTTTATACATATTACCGATCTCAGCGCTTAATTCGCCCCTCCGAATCAATGAATCTAACATCGAATTTAATGTACTGATTTCTCCATGTGCACGCTGTTCCAACTGGGGAATAGTGATTGATTCAGATTTACGGGTTTGTGGGATTTTTAATTTCACCATCGAAAGATATCCCCCAGGTGCTACCCGATGTCTCCATAGCATTTCAACGTCCAATGAATTGGCTGACTTAAGACCATTATAAACGCTTGCATATGGAACGCCATTTTGAATCTTAATGCGTGATGTATCACCTACTGCCAGAAAATAGCTTATTTTATCCAGGTTCTTATACAGGTAAAGGACCTCAATTATGTTTCCGTCAGGTTGAATCTCATAACGCGCAGTCTTGCTGCCGGGGGGTATAAAGAAGTAATGTGGCTCACCTGCCACATAATAAAGAAAATTAAACCGTTCTCCATTGTCACCACGCATTAATGGAAGGTTGCTCTCAGCAGGCTCACTTAAATTGGTAATTTCCAATACAATAGATTTTTCAGCTACCGGCTTTCCATAGGTAATAATTACAAAACAAACGAGCAAAATCGTTAGAAGTATCCTCGTTATTCTTATTGGCACCATAATTTACATTTAATCCGCTAAAATTAAATTCCAAGTCCGAAATTTTAAACAGTGAAAGCTGGCTGTTAACGTACCAGCATCCTACCATTACTCGCGAGCTTAATAGAGAAATAATATTTTGAACCAGTCAATTCATAAATAACACTGTAAGGGTTATTAATTTGAACCGATTTACATCAAATCAACACTATAGTGGTGGATACTTTTCTAAGAAAACCATAGGGTTAAAGTTTAGCAGAAAACTTGGTTATCAGGGTGAAAAATCGGGTTGCCTATCAGGAGATATTGTAATCAATTCATAAACTATCACACAATAATAACAACAGGCGCCCTATTCAACTACTGCTATTTTGATTTCTTTTACCGCTATTTTAGCACTTACTCGTTTAACTTTTCCAGTTAAGCATTTTCGTATACACCATACATTTATTCTTGTCGAGCATCCGGAGATGTAATAAATACCCAAAAGCCGTTCTTAGTAGAACAGCTCTTACGTACTTGTTAATAAATATTCCTCACGACGCAATAAAAAATGATTCTCCCTCAAACAGGGTTAGCTGGCTTTAGAAGCGTATCTTTATCATGAAGGTATTAAGACTGATTTTTCATCTCTCTAAAAAAACAAATAAATGAAAAAAGCAACACCGCTTTTAATATGCTTCATTTTATCTGTTACCACCTCGCTGGCTGAGCAAACGCCACCTGATACCGTTAAAACCGGTATCTATATCACCAGCATTCATGATATTGATTTCAAGCAAAGCGAGTATACTATCAACCTATGGTTATGGCTCAGGTATAATAACAAGAAATTTGATTTTGTACAGAACCTGGAAATCCCTCAGGCCAAGTCATTCACTAAATCCTTTTCTACCATTGATTCCAGCAATGGCAGCATTTACCTGCTGATGAAACTACAATGTGTGATGAAAGATTCGTGGAGGATCAACAACTTCCCTTTTGACCGGCAGCGGCTGCGGTTCTCCATCGAAAATTCACAATTCGATTCCAAATCCATGGTGTTTGCTACCGATACGTTGGGCAAACATTTTGATCCGCGGTTTACACTGAGGGGCTGGAATATCGACAGTTTTAAAATGTCGACCAATATCAAGGCCTATGAAACGGCTTTTGGCGACAGCAGCGTGCCGATTCCGCATACCGAATACAGCGCCTTTACTGTAAGACTGGGAATCAGCCGGGATCCGGGACAGTTATTCTGGAAGATGTTCCTGGGCATGTATGTTTCGTTCCTCATTGCGTATACCTGCTTTTATATCCATCCGGATAATATTGATTCGCGGTTTGGATTAGGCGTAGGCTCGCTGTTTGCCGCCATCGGTAACAAATATATTATTGATTCTTCTTTGCCCGACTCTACGTCCTTTACGCTGGTAGATACCTTACACGGCATTACCCTGTTTTTCATTTTTGCGGTGATCACCTCTTCGGCGTTGTCGCTGATGCTGATCAAGGCAGATAAGTTGCAGCAGGCGCGCAGAATAAACCTTGTGCTGGCGCAGGTAGTGTTACTGGTGTATGTAGCGCTGAATGTATATTTTATTATGAAGGCGAGTAATGGTTAGTGGGTGGTATTCAACCAGCAATAGATCGCCTTCATCTTCATACTCATTTGCTACTACAATTCGTCGTGCATGGATCACCGTTACCTCCACCCCGTTGGTGAGAAGAAAATGATTAACGTGCGCCAGCCGTTTTTGCGCCCATTTTTTTATTCCGGCAATAACACCCGGGTGTAGCGTGCAGAGGCTAACGCCACGTATCAGCAGCAGGAGGAAATTCCCTCCCGCCGTTCTCCATCAGCTTTTCAGGCAGGCTGTGCTTTCCTCTTCCGCCAGCTGACGCTGCAGGTCTTTGCTGGTATGCGATTGACCATCGTGGCTCCATCCCGGCGCATAAAAGAGGTATTTCAGCTTGTCGGTGAGTGCATCCGCTTTCTTCATATCCTGCGACAGGGCGACGAACTCATGGAAAATGATGTTCACTGGTCCCCGGTTTTCCAGTTCTTTTACCAGCCCGTATTTCACCTTGTCTTCCGCCAGCTCTTCCTGGAACGTGCCAAACAAACGATCCCAGATGATGAGCAGCATACCCATATTTTTATCGAGGTAGCGGAAATTACTGGCATGATGTACCCTATGATGAGAAGGGGTTACAAAGATGTATTCTATCACCGGATGTAGTTTCCCGATGGTTTGTGTATGCACCAGGTTACCATAGATCTGGGTGATGTAATAGGCAAACAGGATATCGATGGCGCTAAAGCCCAGCAGGCTAAGCGGCACAAAGAAAAACAGGCGGTACATTGGTTCAAATACGCTGGACCGGAAACCCGTGGTCAGGTTAAAATGTTCGGATGAATGATGCGTAACATGTACGGCCCAGAACAGGCGGATATAATGACCGGTGGCATGGAGCAGCCAGTACAGGAAATCCTGCAGCAATATCAGTACGGTCCAGTAAAGGAAAACGTTGGAAATAAAGTGGATGCTGTAGTGGCGGTAGCAATAGTCCAGCAACAGGAAGGTGCCTGACTTCATCACCACGTTCACGAGGAAATTCACGCTCATCAGGTAAATGGTGGTCAGGGTGTCTTTTGAATCGTAATACTTTTTATCGTGTCTGTAGCTGAAATATGATTCAACAGTGCTTAAAATAATGATAGCGCTGAATAAATAGAAAATAGCTGAACTTAAAGTCGTTTCTGTCATAGGTAATACTTTTCCAAAAAGGGAATGCTCCCGGTTTCCGTAATAAGACGATTCCCGGCAAATAAACCCCTATAGTACTACTAAAAAATATTTCCTGCAAGTTATCCTTTTGTTTAGGAAGAAAGGGAGTATGATTTCCCTTATTTTTACAGGAAGAAAGATTGTTCATAAAAACCCTGTTCATGCCTCAAGCGCCTCTTGCAAAACCTGGTCAGCCTGTTACTACCACTTCCCTGGAAAGCTTCTTCCCCGGCTATTTTGCGCTGGTAATGGCAACCGGTATCGTGTCTATCGGCTCATTCCTGTGGAAATATGTATGGCTGGCGGAATTGTTCCTGGTATTAAACGTTATTTTTTACGTGCTGCTCTGGGTAATCCTTATCCTTCGCATTATTAAGTACCCGGTGGTGGTGTGGAACGATCTTCATCATTCCGCCCGCGGCGTTACCTTTCTTACGCTGGTAGCGGGTAATAATGTGCTCGGCAGCGAGGTGGCTCTTATTACCGGGAGAATGGACATTGCGTTGGTGCTATGGATAACGGGCCTTGTACTTTGGGCGTTGTTGTTATATACTTTTTTCCTGGTGAATATCCTGAAGGAGCCAAAGCCATCGCTGGAGCAGAGTATCAGCGGCGCCTGGCTGCTGATTGTGGTGGCCACAGAATCCGTGGCGGTACTGGGCGCCATTATTGCCAACAGCAGTCCGTATCATTGGTTGATCGCTTTTATTTCCTTATGTGCTTATATGATCGGCGGCATGTTTTATTTTGTGCTCATCGGTCTGATCCTTTATCGCTGGTTGTTTTTCAGTATGAAAGCAGAAACGCTTACGCCGCCGTACTGGATCAATATGGGCGCGGTAGCCATTATTACGCTGGCAGGGTCGCGGCTGGTAATGTATGCCAACGGGCACGAAACGCTGAGTCATTGGTCAGGTTTTGTCCAGGCATTCACCATGTTTTTCTGGGCGTTTGCCAGCTGGTGGATTCCTTTGCTGTTCCTGATGTTTGCCTACCGGCACTTTATTGCGCGGGTACCGCTCAAATATGATCCGCAGTATTGGTCGATGGTATTTCCATTGGGTATGTACGGCGTGTGTACGTTCACGTATGCTTCCATTACCAGGTTCACTTTCATTAAACCGGTTTCGGCTTTATTTGTTATATTAGCTTTAACGACATGGGTAATTGTATTCATTGGTTTGTTTATTGACCTGTTTTCAGCGGGCAGGAAAAAAGGATAAACGTCATTGCTGTAGTTCGGATAACCATAAACATGTTTCAATGCATTCTCTCAATAGAAAAGCAGCCCTGATTGCAGTTATTGTTACCCTCGGCTGTGTGGTCATTTCTTTTTACGGGTCCAGGAAACTACAGAACTTCGACCCTGCACTCATCGCTTACCTGTTCGGTACCCTGTTTGCATTGTTTGGCGGCATTTACCGCTATTGTGTGTGGTTGCAGCGTCCTCCCACCTGGATGTATTTTACGCGCACCTGGCAAATGATTTTCACCGGGAACTTCTTTGTACATGCCTGGTTCATGGCGGGCGATGCTGTCCGCAACCTGTTGCTACAGCGCTTCATTTACCCGAGAGGTAAGAAAAGGTGGCTGGCCCACTTCATGCTGGCATGGGGATGCCTGGCGGCTTTTGCCATCACCATCCCGCTTACACTGGGATGGATCAACTTCACGCTGGATCCTGCCACTGCATTGGATCCGGGGGCGGTTAAACTCTACAATGCCAATTTCTTCGGGTTTAAAGTAATGGAATTTAAACTTGGCTCTGTGATGGCATTCTTCATCTTTCATGCCCTGACCTGGTGTTCCTGGCTGGTGATTGCAGGTGCTGTTATTTTTCTTGTGAGAAGATTAACCAATGCGGGGCTGATAGCATCACAAACTTTTGAAGGCGACCTTCTTCCGCTTATACTGCTGATCATTATTTCGGTAACGGGGCTGGGACTTAATTTCAGCTATGCGTTTATGAAAGGGATCGCCTACGATTTTATGTCGGTGACTCATGCCATCGCTGTAATCCTTTTCCTGGTATGGATTCCCTTCGGCAAATTTTTCCATATCATTCAACGACCGGCGCAGATAGGCGCGCATATATACAAACTGGAAGGCAAAAAAAGAGGGATGGCAGTTTGTCCGCATACCCACCAGGAGTTCACCACCCAGCTGCATGTGGATGATTTGAAAACCGTGACCAAACAGGTGGGCTTCGACTTTACGCTGGAAGATGGCAGCTCGCACCTGGACTATAGCCCTGAAGGGAAACGTTCCCTGCTCGCTATGGCCCATCTGAAAGCCCGCCAGGAAAGCGGATCTTTTTTTGGCTAATACCCGGCAACGATGCCTTACACTAAAACACGATCAGCATGGCACGACTACCCGCATCAACAGAAAAAATCATTGCCAGTTATGGCCCTCATCTCAACTATGCACCACGGGAGGGTTATCCCGGCAGAGATGAACCGGATGACAGCGTAAAAACGCATTGCTGCTTCTGTGGCATGCAATGTGGCATACAGTTGCTGGTGAAAAACAATAAAGTGGTAGGCTTTGAACCCTGGATGGAATTTCCGTTTAACCAGGGCCGCCTGTGCCCCAAAGGCGTAGAACGGTATATGCAGGACAATCACCCCGACCGGCTGATGGAGCCACTACAAAGAGTCGAAGGCGAGGGTTTCAAACCTATTGGCTGGGACGCCGCGCTGGACAAGGTAACGTCAGAGATTAAACGAATACAGGCCGCCTATGGCCCCAATGCCTTTTCTATTTTATCCGGCGTATCGCTGACAAATGAAAAGAGTTACCTTATGGGCAAATTTGCCCGCGTTGCTGTAAAAACAGCTAACCTGGACTATAATGGCAGGTTATGTATGGTAAGTGCAGGAGCAGGTAATAAAAAAGCATTTGGACTCGACCGCACCTCCAACAACTACACCGACCTGGAACATGCAGAGGTAATTATCGTTACCGGCGCCAACGTCAGCGAAACCTTTCCTACCCTCACCTACTGGCTCTGGCGCGCCAGGGACAACGGCGCAAAATTGATTGTCGTTGATCCCAGGGTAATACCATTGGCCAGAACTGCCGATATTCATCTTCCCGTAAAACCGGGTACCGATTCTGCCCTGTATGGCGCCATGCTGAAATACCTGGCAGATCATGATATGCTGGATCACGACTTCATTAATAATCATACCACCGGCTTTGATGCCACCATTGATGCGGTAAAAGACTATACGTTGGAATGGGCCGAAGCAGTAACCGGTATTGAAAAAGAAAAGATACAACAAGCCGCTGAGCTCTGGGGCAGGGCAAAAACCAGCTTCCTGTTACATGCCCGCGGTATAGAACACCATTCGAAAGGAGTGGAAAATGTGCTGGGCTGCATTAACCTGGTACTGGCTACAGGTCGCATTGGCCGGCCTTATTGCGGTTACGGAACAATTACCGGGCAGGGCAACGGGCAAGGAGGCCGCGAACATGGCCATAAATGTGATCAGCTACCGGGTAACCGCGATATCACCAATCCTGCCGACCGGCAGTACATTGCCGGTGTTTGGGGCATCCCGGAACCGGAACTGCCGGGAAAAGGACTCACCGCCTGGGAACTGATAGAGGCCATACACCGGGGAGAAGTGAAAGGATTGCTTTCTATTTGCTTCAACCCGCTGATATCGCTACCCAACAATAACTATGTGCGGGAAGCGCTCGAAAAACTGGAATTCTATGTATGCATCGATTTCTTTTTAAGTGAAACCGCCCGTCACGCCGATATCATACTGGCCGGCTCCCTGCATGAAGAGGAAGAAGGTACCGTTACCACGGCGGAAGGTCGCGTAGTTCGTATACGCAGGGCCGTTACCCCTCCGGGCAATGCCCGAGCAGATACAGATATTATAAAGGCCCTCGCAGCAAGACTCGGCGCCGGAGATAAGTTTAACTTCGCCGATTCGGAAGCCATCTTCAACGAACTACGTATAGCCTCTAAAGGTGGTACCGCAGATTATTACGGCATCACCTACAAAAAGATAGAAGATAACATGGGCATCTTCTGGCCCTGTCCTTCAGAAGATCACCCGGGCACTCCCCGCTTATGGGAAGATAAAAAGTTTGCGACCGCCGACGGGAAAGCACATTTTAACCCCGTACAATTCCGGGAACCCTCGGAGGTAACAGACAGTGAGTACCCCGTGGTATTGACTACCGGCCGCGTAGTATCGCAATACCTCAGCGGCACGCAAACACGCAGGATTGGCAAGCTGGTAGACCAGATACCGGAACCTTTACTGGAAATACATCCTGAACTGGCGCAACGGTACAATATCCGGCAACGGGAAACGGTACGGGTAACCACCCGGAGAGGTACCGCTGATTTCCCGGCCAATATTGTGGAAACGATCCGGAAAGACACTGTGTTCATTCCCTATCACTGGCCTGGCAGGAAATCCGCTAACCAGCTCACTATCGGCACGCTGGACCCGGTATCTAAAATCCCGGAATTCAAAGTTTGCGCCTGCCGCCTCGAGCCGTTGGGCCTATTTACCAAACCCGGTGAAGTACCGGCATTTGGCAGTATCTGATTTGTTTCACTACAACTGAACAACATGGAAATAACTTCCTATAAAACAGAGATGGAATTTTTCGTAGACATGCAGCGCTGTATTGGCTGCAAAGCCTGTGAAATGGCATGCGCCGAATGCGAAACCAATGGCCACGAAAGTATGATCCATGTAAACTATGTGGAACGCGCCGTTACGATCCAAACAACGGTGCAGGTATGCATGCATTGCGATGACCCGGTTTGTGCGAAAGTATGTCCTGCCGATGCCATCTCTAAAGATGACTTTGGCGTAGTGCACAGCGCCAACACCGCCCGTTGCATCGGTTGTTCCAACTGCGTAATGGCATGCCCTTTCGGCGTACCTATCAAAGAAGAAAAGTACGATATGATGATGAAGTGCAACATGTGTTACGACAGAACCAGTGCGGGTAAAAAACCGATGTGCGCCACCGTATGCCCCAGCCAGGCACTATTCTATGGCACCCGCGAAGAAATAAGCCGGATGCGGCCTAACAGTACCCCGGTCAATTCATTTGTCTTTGGTGAACAAGTGGTCAATACCAAGGTTAATATCATGATGCCCAAAGGAAGCACTCAACTGAAAGTTCATTAAACTGGAAAATATGTCTGATCAAACAACAAAAGAGCCTAACTGGAAACAGGATTTTCCGATCGAAAGAACGGAATCCACCAAAGTAAGCCGTCGCGATTTCGCCAGGTTCCTATGCCTGGTCTCCGGCGGATTAGCAGTAGGCAGTGGATATGTAGCCGTTAAAGCCAACTTCTTCCCGGAAGAACCGGTCAAAGGAGAACATTTTGTTTGCAAAGCCGACACCGTTCCTACCGGTGGCACCCGTTCCTTCGTTATCGACGGCAGCGCCATCCCCTATATTCTTATCCGTCTCGAAAACGGCAGCTGGAGAGCCTATGAGCAGAAATGCACGCATCTGTCCTGCGCCGTATATTATAAACCGGGAAGCGGACAAATCGTATGCCCCTGTCATGAAGGCTTCTTTGATGCCATGACCGGCGACGTCATCGCCGGACCGCCGCCAAGACCATTGCCTTCACTGGAAGTAGTGTTAAAAGGAAACGATGTATATGTGAAAGCGGCCAGCCATAACACAGCATCCATCTAAGTAATCATCCTGTAAAATATTGGCTATGAGCAATTTCAAAGACGCCCAGAATAAAGCACATCCTAATAAAACCAATACGCTGATGTCGGCGCTGATCGTTATCCTCATTTTGAATGTAGGCATACAGATCTGGCTGCTGTATACAGGACTCAACAATGCGCTGGGAGAAAATAAGGATATAGCGTTGCCGGCATTTATAGCCTCGCTGGTGCTGTTCCTGATAGGATTTTTCTGGTTATACTTTTTACCGATGGGCTATCGGAAGAAGTGATGTTTTTTATACTGATATGCTAACCGGATTATCAGGGCTTCAACCCCATAATAACAACATAATGATCTATAAATGTTATAATGGCTATCTTCCCCGGCAGGCATTTTTCATGTTAATTTTAGTCGTGCCGGGTTTCAGTTAAACCTTGCGTGCTTTAGGTCGTCTATAAGGATAAAGCATGCGAAAGATCCGATTTTGTTACGCTTTGTTGTTGACCTTGGCATGGCTGCTATCCATCAGCTGCAAAAAAAGTACTACCAGTACTTTTATTCCATCGCCTACACCTTCGGGTGTCCCTGCAACTGTAGTGCTGCACCCCGACCGCCCCGGATCTCTAATACCTCCTACTTTCACCGGATTCAGTTACGAAGTGGGTGCTGTTACCGATAGTAATTTTCTTACGCCGGTAAACAGTGTTTTAATCCAGCTGATACACAACCTGGGGAAAGGATATATACGTGTAGGCGGTAATAGCAGCGATCGCGTGGTTTGGACCGGTGCTCCCCGTAACAGCAGCACTGGCAGAGATTCACTCACGACCACCGATGTTAACCGGCTCGCTTCTTTTATCCGCGCAACCGGATGGCCGGTAATTTTCGGTCTTAATATGGGTGTATTTGATGTCAATCGCGCTGCGGCTGAAGTGAGTTATCTGAACAACCAACTCGGCACTAGTATTACATACTGGCAGAACGGCAACGAACCTGATCTTTTTTCCCGCAATGGTCACAGACAAACTACCTATCAATACCAGGATTATCAACTGCAATGGGAACAATATTATAGGGCTGTCAAGGCTATTTGCCCGGCGTGCGTGTTTGCAGGCCCAGATGTAGCCTACAATACTAAATGGATCACTAATTTTGCGACCGCTGAAGACCATAACACCAGCCTGCTCGATGGACATTATTATAGAACCGGGCCGGCAAGCGATTCAACTATCACCTACAAAACAATACTTACAACTGATCCAAAATTACCGGGCTACCTCGATGCTTTAAACAACAATGCAAAAGCCCACCAATTAGGTTACCGGATCTCGGAATGTAACAGCGTGTATTCGGGTGGGAAGAAAAGTGTGAGCGATGTATTTGCTTCTGCTTTATGGGCACTGGATTTTATGTGGACAGCAGTCGAACATAATTGCCAGGGCGTTAACTTCCACGGCGGACAAGGAGGCGCCTACACCCCGATTGCGATCAATAACGGCATACCGGAACCCCGACCGGAATATTACGCCCTGTTGGCATTCCACAGCGCCGCTACCGGTAACCTGATACCTGCAGATGTGAATACCAGCCAACTGAATGTAAGCGTTTACGCCTGTAAAGATGCCACAACTGAATATGTTACCCTGATCAACAAAGATGATCAACAAACCGCCGCATTCACCATCCAACCCGGGATAAAAGCCCAATCTGCGCAGGTACTGCCACTTACCGCCCCCAGTCTTACTGCTACCACCGGTGTAACATTTGCCGGCGCTCAACCGGATGCCACAGGAAACTTCACCCCCGGACAGGGCACCACCTATGCGCCTACAAACGGGAACTTCGTGGTCAATATTCCCGCCGGAAGTGCCGCTGTGGTCATTATCCGGTAAACAGTATAAACCAGTTCAGTAAAATAAACCAACACCGGGTTTCTGTTCTCCATAAAATTTTCTTCTTCATAAAAAAATTCGCGGATTAAATAATTATCGTTTACTTTGTATTACAAAGTACTTTTTAAATCAGAAAAATCGCGCAGAAAAGAACAAACTTCTGTACAGTATTCTCATGCCCTTACCCAAAACTTAAAAACATTCATCATGAACTCAAGTAAAAAATGGATCGGACACTTCACCCTAAACGCGCTACAACAAAGGGTGAATTGGCAACTATCACCGACATTATCTGACGCCGAAAGAAAAACCATTCTCCGCTCCCTGCAGGCCTGGCAGCTTGGCGAAACCTCCGATGGCGCTCACCTGATCCGCGCGGCTAAAAAGTACGCCGCTCAAAATGATGACCCTGATTACGTAGCCGCCGTGGAACTTTTTATTAAAGAAGAGCAAAAGCATGGGAATAATTTAGGCAGATACCTGGACGCTATTGGGGAACGAAGAATACAGCAAGACTGGGGTGATACGCTGTTCAGAAAAGTACGGTATTTCAATACCAATATGGAAATCTGGACAGTAGCCGTGATCGTGGTGGAAAGCGCAGCGCAGATCTTTTATCAATCACTTAAAGACGCTACCCGCTGCGCACTGTTAAAACAGATCTGCACGGATATACTCATCGATGAAGCGGATCATATCAGGTTTCAACAGGAAAGACTATCCATTATTTTTCACGGCAAAGGACCCAATAGCAGGGCTATCCGGAGTCACATCTACCAGGCTTTCTTTTTATTTACTACCTGCCTTGTCTGGTTGGGACACAAGGCGGTATTTAAAGCAGGCGGTAATACTTTCCACAGCTTCATGCGAAAGATGAAATATAAGTATGTAAAAATATTTCACCGGTCGCTGCAGGTAAATGGCGGCAGCAACGTACTGGCTTTATTTCATCACAACTGACAGCTGAACCGCCTTTATTGTTTACGAACACGTGTAAAACTAATTGTTCTTCGTTGCTCAAATCCCATATGGTCGTAGATCCGGATAGCGCGTTCATTGGCAAGAGATACATGCAGACAGGAAACGATACCGGCATCCGCGTGCTGCCGGCAAAGACGATTGATCAATCGCTGTGCATAACCACGGCCCGCATAATCTTTATGGGTACAAATAGCACTTAACTCCGTGAAACCGGTGAGCCGCATCCGCTCTCCTGCCATAGCCACCAGCTTGCCTTCCTGCCGGATACCATAATACACGCCCAGCAAACGGGTATCCCTGTTATAATAGCCGGGTTGTAAACTATTGATGAGATCATACATGTCTGTAGCATCTGCGTCGCCAAGCAATGAAATAGTTACCCCTTCCTCATCCATCATGGGAGGCATACTGCTGCGCAGTACCATTTGAGCACAAGGTAGTTCGTGTTCCACTACCCAGTGTTGCGGCAACACCGGTAAATCGCCAATGATGTAAAAGGTTTCACCCTGGCCCATCCAGGCATCCAGCGCCTTCAGCTGATCTGACTGCGGATCATCGCAGGCAACAAATGGAACAATTCCGGGCCGATATCTTTTTGCATGGTCGGCGCCCTGTGCAAACGACGCCTGCTCACTGGTCAATGCACTCCAGGCAGGGTTATCCAACATGATTTCCTTCATGCAGCTAATGTATGTTTTTTCATAAAATCAACCCGTTTTTTTTGATGAAAGAATGTTGATGCAGCACTAACTGTGATGGATATATTTTTTGAGAAAGGTACCGGTCAGCGACGACTGCTCTCCGAGTATAGCGGCAGGTGTTCCTTCAAAAACAATGGTTCCCCCTTCCCGTCCGGCGCCAGGTCCCATATCAATGAGCCAGTCAGCCTGTCCGATCACATCGAGGTTATGCTCAATCACGATAACAGTACTGCCATTATCTACCAGCTTATTTAATAATACAATCAGGTTACCTACATCGGATAAATGCAGCCCTGTAGTAGGTTCATCCAACACATAGATATTACCTGTACGCTCAAGCTCCGTAGCCAGTTTAATACGCTGTCTTTCACCCCCGGACAAAGAATCCAATGGTTGTCCGAGCGACAGGTAACTGAGCCCTGTTTCCTGCAAACGCTGCAACACCTCCAATATCCCATCTTCCCCGGAAAAAAAACCAAGGGCCTCCGCTACATTTAATTGTAATACCTCATCAATGCTCTTTCCCCTGAATTTATACGCGAGTACCTCCGGGGTAAACCTGCGACCATGGCATACCTCACAGGTAGTAACGATATCATCCATAAACGCCAGATCAAGCGATGTAACACCCAATCCCTTACAGGCAGGGCATGCGCCTTCTGAATTAAAACTAAAAAGCCCCGCACTCACTTTATTGCTTTTGGAAAACAGGTGACGGATCATATCGGAGATACCGGTATAAGTAGCAGGATTTGACCGGATAGAACCACCTAACGCGCCCTGGTCGATGCAAATGGTATCGGGGTACAAACGTGGCACCATCCCGTTTATCAGGCTGCTTTTCCCGGACCCCGCCACACCTGTTACCACGGTGAGTACCCCTTTGGGAATATTGACGCTCACATTTTTCAGGTTATGCAGTTTTGCATGGCGGATCACCAGGCTATCCTCCCATTGCCTTACCGCTTGTTTTACCGGGGCTGGTTTCCGGAGATATTTACCGGTCAGCGTACCCGATCGCAGCAATCCCTTTACCGATCCCTGGAACACAACTTCCCCGCCATGCTTACCGGCGCCAGGCCCCATGTCAATGATATGATCCGCTTCCAGGATCACATCCGGATCGTGCTCCACTACCAGCACCGTATTACCCTTATCACGCAGCCGCTGCATCAGCACATTGAGCTGATGCACATCCCGGGCGTGCAGGCCACTGCTGGGCTCATCAAATATATACAGCATGTCGCTCAGACTGCTGCCCAGGTGACGTACCATTTTTACCCGCTGCGATTCTCCTCCTGACAATGTTGACGTTTCCCGGTTAAGACTAAGGTACCCCAACCCTATTTCTACCAGGTGGGTAAGTCTTTCTGTAATAGCCGCTACCATCGTGACCGCTTGTGGTTCCTTTATCCGAGCAATTTCCCTGATAAGATCAGTTACCTGCAACGCTGCATATTCGGCAATATTTTTTCCGTGAATCTTTGAACTGCGTATACGTGCATTTAGCCTGGCCCCATGACATTCCGGGCAGGGGCCTTTTGTAACTACCCTTTTAAGTGCAGGCTGCAGCGACTTTTTATTTTCCTCTGCTTCTTTTCCTAAAAATCGTTTTTTAAACCGGGGAATGACGCCTTCATACTTTGCAGAGGGCCACCAACCGGCCTTGGGATGATCCGGCTTTATCTCTTCCTGGTATAATAATAGCTCCCATTCTTTTTTGGTATAGTGCGCGAGCTTTTTGTTGTTGTCAAAATAACCCGATAACACAAACCGCTTCCACAATGCAGTACCCGGCTCAAATGAAGGAAACAGGATAGCGCCTTCATTCAATGATTTACTACGATCAAAAAGTTTTCCTTCATCCACTGCGGTAACAGTACCCAAGCCATCACAAACAGGGCACATTCCTTCGGGGTGATTAAATGAAAACACATTGGAATAGCCCACGAATGGCTTCCCAATGCGTGAAAATAATAACCGTAACAAAGAATAAATATCTGTGATGGTGCCTACCGTAGAGCGCGCGTTACCCCGGATCTGTTTCTGGTCCACGATAATAGCCGGACTCAGGTTTTCCATCAGATCGGCATCGGGTTGCCCATAATGTGGTAACCTGTGCCGGATAAAGCTGCTGAAGGTTTCATTCAGCTGCCGTTGCGCCTCTGCCGCAATGGTATCAAATACTAACGATGATTTTCCCGAACCAGACACGCCGGTAAGTACGGTGATCTGCTGCTTTGGGATGCTGACATCAATATTCTTCAGATTATTTTCCCGGGCGCCTTTAATGATGATGAGGTCGTTTTTACCAGTATTCATACGCTGCAGAAAAGTTAAATGGTTAACAATGCTAATGATTAACATTGTTGGCAAACAGCAATTACTATGCCCGCACCTGCAGCGCTTCATCTTCTTGTTGAAATGCTTGCGCTACAGGTCGAATACCACTTTTAGATCAGCACGCCGCTCCGGCCGTATTTTTATTTCCGCTGATGTCATTTCTTTTTAGCGGTAGTCGGCTCCAGGTTCAGTATTTGTATGTTCCTGAAATCAACCGGCTGTCCTTCGCTTTGCAGGGCAATAAATCCTTCTGATAACAACTTGCCGTCTACTTTTACAGCGGGGTCGTAATTATTTACCACGCCACCACCAATCTGCGGTTTGGAATATTGTAACACGGTATCTCCGTTGATGATATGCGTTATCAGCGAATCGCCGAGCACAATCAATTCTCCCTTTACCCATTGTTCCCCGTCATATGTTTTGGAAGAAGACTCAATACAATGCTGCCGATCCAGTTTACCCTTGTACACCACATTGGTACCCGGAGAGCACATATTACCGGTAGGCCTGGCATTACCATCGCCTAAGCCGGCCAGCAGCTGCATTTCTATGGAAATAGGCCAGTCCTGCTCCTTAGGCATTGTGCGCGGGTCCTGGGAATGAAACATCACACCACTGTTCAGCAACGTATATTCGGGAGCGGTAGTACACCATTTCCCTACAAACCTGTATTCAAACTTTAAATGGTAGTGCGAAAAAGGTTGTTTATAATACAGGTGGCCAAACTGTTCGTTGAAGTTACCATACTGGTCATATCGTACTTTAATGATGCTATCCTCTACCCGGAAGGTATTTCCAAAATTATCGCCCACTTCATGGTGGTGGATTTTCACGATCCAGTCTTTAATATCCTTACCGTTAAACAGCGATACCCATTCCTGCTTTTTATCCTCAGAGGACAGTTTCGCGGTATGGGAACAGGAAATACAGCCGGCAACCAGGGCTGGCATCAGCATCAAACGTGAAAAAAAGTGCTTCGTCATATAAATACGCAGTTATAGATGTTAATTAGCGTACAAAATACCTTTTTAATGCAAACAATGAAAGGTTTCGTGACTTTTTACATTTATAACCGGTACCAGCAAGCCTTATTAAACCGACTTACCGTTTTTATAGTATTCATGTTGTATCCCTTCCAGCAGGTCCTGTGTTTCTATGGGGCGGTCTTCCGACAAGGCGCGGATAGAGGCCGATTGTACGATATTCAGGATAGATGCCCCCGTTAATTCATACTTCCGGGCAAAATCCTGCAAGCTGATATCTCCGCTCCAGGGAATATTTGCAGGCATGGTATTATTCCACAGCGCCAGGCTTTCCTGTTCATTAGGGGCATTGAAAGGCACCACCGTCTGGAAACGACGAATGAACGCCTGATCCATATTGTTACGGAAGTTGGTAGCCAGGATAACCAGGCCGGGATGTTCCTCAATTTTTTGCAGCAAATAAGATACTTCCTGGTTGGCAAAGCGGTCGTGCGCCGACTGTACATTCGTACGCTTACCGAACAACGCATCTGCCTCATCAAAAAACAGGATCCAGTCTTCTGCCCTGTCAAAGACCTGTTGCAGGTTTTTCTCTGTTTCACCGATATACTTGGATACTACGAGCGACAAATCGATGCGGTATACATCCAACCCGAATTGTTTCCCGAGCAAACTGGCGGTAAGGGTTTTACCGGTACCCGGCGGGCCGTAGAACAGCGCGCGATAGCCCGGTTTGGTTCTTCTTCCCAGGTTGGGATCTGATTCAATGCGTCCATGGTATTTCAGCCAATGACGAATCATTTTTAGCTCGCGGTCTGTTTGCCGGGAAATAACAATATCGCTCCATTCCATTTTTGTTTCCAGCAACGTAGCCGGGAAATTAGAGCCAAAAGAAGGACGCCATTTCCTGCCGGTAAGAAATTCGGCCAGTCTTGACTGCGACAGCAATAACCTTCCGCTCATTTCCGGCTCGCCCTCACGGGTATCTTCCAGTGTGATCACGCCATTCTGGAAAATCGTCGGTCTTTCCACCGCAGATCCGTTTACATTACCGCCATATACTTCTCCCCTCAACCAGGAAGCATAATGCAGGCGCATATCCAGGTTCATACCGGCAAGCAGGAAAAGGGCCGTTTCCCCGGTAGGAATGATGCCGCGGTAGTTGTTTCCCTTCACCCCGCCAAACTCCGGAAAATCGCCTCCTTTGGGCATATACTGCCGGATCAGGGAGGTGAACAGATCCGGATGTGCATGCGGAGAGATGGCCAGCATCAGGGTGATATATTCTTCAATAGAAAGATGATTGTCGATCACATATCTTGCCAGCGGCGAGTCATCGTCGGTAAGGTCGAACGAAGGCTGTACAAACGCTTCCTGTTTACCGAAGCAATGATCCAGCCGTGCAGCAGCTACTTTCAGCAGCGCCGTCATGGAGGCAGCGAGGAACGACTGTCCCATCACTTCCGGGATGACAGTGGCAGCGTTGTCCTCCGCAGCGGAGGTATTTTCTTTTTTCTTCCAGTACATAACATTCATTTTTCAGTATGCTCAGGGTTTGCAGGAGGCTTCTTTTGTTCCGGTGCAGTCTACTGCCTTTTCATTGGCAGCATCGAGTTTGGCCATATATTCCCCTACCTTTTCAATAAACTTGTCGCCTGCTTCCGAAAACTTGTCAGCTGTTTGTCCTACTGCGCCGGTAAAAGAAGGTACCTTATGCGCGGCCAGGTAGTTGAGTACAAAAGTGCCGTGACTTCCTTCGTGGAAACGCAGCGTAGTATTCCCGCTTTTCTTATCGGCCTTGGTGGTACCGCGGCCATAGGCGGAGGTAGACTTTGGATCTGCTTCCGGTGCGTACACGGTTTGAATAGTAATTTCAATGGTGGCAGTGCCGTTGATCTTTGATACTTTGTCGCCTTTTGTTTCATACGCCGGTGCAGTTGCGTTATAGTCGATTTTGGTGACTGCCGATTTACCGGGCGGCACAGGGCCTGTAGTATCAGGCAGGATGGTCACCTTTACTTTCCCCACTTTTCCGGAAGCGGATACCACGCTGCCGGTATCATCTTTTTCCGTTTTCATACTTTTGGGTACGGGGGTAGAAATTTCTGGTACATCCTTTTTCTGTATCACACCTAGTTCATTTCCCTGTTGTTGTACCACATGTGTGAGTTCATGCGCCAGCAGCCATTTTCCTTCCCTGCTACCTGGATTATATTTATCCCGGTTGAAATAAATTTCGCCACCATAAGTAAATGCCTGTGCCTTTAGCTGGTTAGCAGCAGCCTGTGCTTCGGGGCCGGTATGAATACGTACTTTACCGAAATCATAACCGAAGCTGCCCGACATTTCAGCGGCGGTGCCGGGTGGCAGAGTATTACCACCTGTTTTGGGAATACTGTTTTTATGTGCAGGCGCAGCACCCCCGTTTGCCTTTGGCGAGGACGCCGGCGCAGCAGCGCCGCCTTCTCTTTTGGTAGCAATGCCTACGCGGTCGTCGCGCTGATCCAGGTCGTGCGAATCGATAGATGCACGCTGCACAACTTTATCGGCCATTTTATCGGCTTCTTGTTCCTGCGGATCGCCAGGGGTGCTGACTTTCAGCTTGGTTTGCGGTTTGGCTCCCGGCGGAAAAAACTGTGCGTTGCCTTCGGCAGCCTCATGCGATGGCTCTGCCTGGAAGAATTGCTGCGCAGGCCTTCCTTCTCCCTTTTTTCTTTTGCGCCGCAGTTGTTTTTTTACAGCCATGGTAAAATTATTTAGAGAGATGTTGAATTTCTTTTCTTACAAAATAATCGGCCGTAGGCCCAAGATCCTCCCGCATGGCTAGTAACAGCCGCTGTTGTATGGCAGCCGATACCGGCGTATGAATACCTTCTGCAACAGCTGCTTCCTGTAACTCCCTGAATGCTTTGATCACCTTTGCCGACGCCATCAGCGCCAGCTGTGCATCCAGCGCTGCAAAATTCAGCGCTACTCTTGCATGGTGATCGTATTCCACCTCATCGGCGGCAGACTGCCACGCGTCGAGGCATTTTTCGTATAGGGCTAACCGTTTGGTGAACTGATGGCCCCGCATAACTCTGTTACCATGATTACTGATGGCATTGGTGATCATAAAGGTGCAGATGATGCCTGCAATAATACTGATGATCAGCACCGAACGTGTGCCAGGAGCCAGGCCCAGCTGTTCCTGCCGGAGCAACAGGTATCCCTGCCAAACTACCCAAACCATTACGGTGAGCGTTAATAATGCCAGTAACATTTGAAAGAAGCTTCTCATAAAATTTTTATTTAACCTGGTAAAGTTTTACATGTGTCATACTGAACAATACAGTTAATTTTTTCTGTTCTGTTTTATTGAATACCGGTTTTCCTCCCATCTCATAGGTGATAACAGAATCGTAGGTATCGATTCGTTTGCCTGACGACTTGCGGTCTTTCATAATCTTCACCACCTTATCGGCCCATTCCTGTTTCATATCGGGATCAATACCTTTTATTTTTGTTGCATCCCCACAGTCAAGGTATACATCGTCGAGTGCACGACCATCAAAATCATACATTTCAGGCCGCTGATCAATTTCATTGGGTATTCTCCTGGTGAAAATTTTCACTTTTGATTTATCTGTAGGATTAATGAGGTAGGCCTCACAATTCAATGCCACCGCCACATTCACTTCTTCTGCCCTGATCTTGTCTATTTCCGCGGGGTTTTTCACTTTCTTCGCTTCTGCGGCTGTCAGCGGAGCTACTGCCGACCGGCCGTATTCCGGTTTCACATGATATTCCACGGTACTGCTTTCATCTACTGCCTTTTTAACGTTTTCTTCCACTACATGTAGATGATGAGAGTTTGCCGCACCGGTCAATGGGGTCAGGTTCTTCATTTCCTTTCCGGTTCCCCCGAGGTTGTGATTCAACAAGTGCCCGAGTATATAATACGGTCCATCTCCTTTCTTCCTGCGTTTGATTTCCTTAAAGGTGTTCGGCTGATTTTTTACATCCGGAATAGAACCTTTTGGCGGATTCTTTTTGGTTAAACCATCTGCATTCATGCTAATGGCATAGCCAACCGCATTTTCACCGCCAAATACAAGCCGGTCGCCTTCCTTACAGCAATCTTCCAGCTTATTGATAAATAATGGTTTTATAATTTCGCTTAGTTCATCGATCAGGTCTTTGATCTTCTTTTCTTTCTTCTCCTGGGTATTTTTCTCTGTTACCCCTTCTCTTTCTGCTGCATAAATTTCGTCGTACTTGGCTTTCGCATCGCTTTTTGCCTTTTTCTGTTTCTTGCCTTTCGGCGTTTTCGGATCATCCACATCTACCCCCTTCAACCATGCGTCGAACTCTGTGGGCGTACTGGCCACTATCAGTTCGGCGCGGTCTTCGGTACCTTTAAAAGACAGGCTATGTGTTTCTCCATCTTCGGCTTTGAATTCCTTCTTTATCCCCAGCCAGCCCAATACCTTACTGGCTACTGATTTGGCAGCGCTGATAATGGAATCTATCACGTCCAGTGCCAGGTTGATCAGCCAGTCTATCGCGTCATCTACCTTACAGCGCCCTGCGGTCACGATTTCCTTGATCTTATCCCCTACAGGACCAATAATCACTTCTACCGAAAATCCAATCACCACAGGTACAGCCTTCGCAAGCACTTCTTCGAAAGCTATCTGTGCATGTTCGAGATTTCCGTCTATAATTTCCCGCAGGTTATCCATGGCCTGGTTAGCGAGATTGAGCATCCGGTTTACATAGGCCACCCCTGTTTTAATAGTGTCATATACTAATATGATCGTATTGATGGTAGCGCCGATGCCCAATGGATCAGAGCTGGTAGCCAGGCGTTTCAGAATTTCGGCTGAAATTTTCTGGGAGATCCAGCTCACAATACCGCTGATCACCATATCCGTGAGATCGTTCAACTTCTCCTGTGCTTTGCGCAGTAAGCCGGCCGCACCTTCTTTTATCCATACGGTAATCCATTCCAATGCGCCAGACAGAGCGTTTTGTATGGCCTTGATCTGCTTCACTCTTTCCTTGCCTATACGCGGATTATCTTCCATTCGTGCATATACATTATCGACATTAATGCCGAAGAGATCCAGTATATATCCGAGAATGTTACCGATGGAGAAGTCTGCCGGCGGAGCCACTGCCACGGCTCCTTTCACCTCGCCGAACAACCATTCCAGGGCGCCTGTGAGCATATGCGTGCCGAGGTTATCATAAAAGCGTACAAACCCGCCCTTGATCACATTCCATACATTCCTGAGGAACTCGCCCGGTTTTTTGATGATATCGGAGAAGTTATGGGCCGCCTTGGCGATGATGGAAGTAACGAGCGTTGGATCGATGCCGAGGATACTGAGCAGGTTGCGGAAGTATGTCCAGAGACCGCGACCCAGGTTACCATCAATAAACACCTGTTTGATCACTGTTAATGCGGCAGCCTTGATCTGTGGCCATTTTTCGGCCAGGTCTATAAACTGTGATATAACAGGGATCTTTTTCAGGATCACTTCCGTTAGCCAATTCATAATGGGGTCCTTGATGCATTTCGGCACCAGGCTGAAAGGCCCTAGGATAAAATCGCCCAGGAAGTCCAGCACATTACCTGCTACTGCCACTAAGCGCAGCAGCATATCGATTACCCGTTGCATAAAGCCACGCACGTAATCCATGCCGGTATAAATACGATCGAACAGCCATACCACTTTATCCTGCGCCCATTCCTTCACGCTGTCGATCGTTTTAGGCACCCAGCTCACCAGGGAATAAGCCGGACTCAGGTATTCGTTACTTTGTATACCGCTAAAGAAGCTGCTTACGTTAACGGCTATATTATTTACTTTCTCCAGCACCCATTGGCCCGCAGCAATGATGGTTACCTTGATCCGGTCGATGGATTTATTGAGCGCCGGCAGCAGCACATCCCGCAGGGTGAGCTGTTTATTGGCAACGGCTTCATCATCGTTGCCCATAGCGGTGGCAGTATCTGCCACGCTGTCCAGCCATTTGGTAGCGTCTTCCTGCAGCTTACGGATAGCATCCATATTGATCATAGCCCCGATGCCGGATATAACTGCCTGTATAGGTTCTATCACCGGTTTCAGCTGTGCTTTGATATATTGCCAGGCATCGTTCAGTTTGGCGGAGATAAAGTCCATAAAACCACCTTCATCTGAATTATCGATGCCGAGTTTTTTACACATCCAGTTCCAGGCGTCTACATAAGGCTGAATAAAAACGCTGTAGAATTTATTCCAGACCCATCGGCCAAAGTCTTTGATCTTGTTCCACAGGTCGCCGGCAAACGCGGTGATCTTATCCAACGCCGGCGCCATATAGGTATCCCAGATCTTATTGAGCCATTGCCGCAGTGGTTCTATCGCCGCCATTACCCGGTCCCATACAGCGCCCGCAATACCGCTGACCACTGCGGATAACAGGTTCAATGCAGCAAACAACGGTTTACAATCGCCTTTGGAAAGTCCATCGATGATAGCCGGTAACTGGTTTTTGAGCTGGATAAAGATCTGTATGATGAGCATAAACTCCTGGTCAGAAAAACCCAGTCCGTTGAAAAGGCCTCTGAACAGGCCAAACAGCGAGCTTTTGAAATAGCCTGAAAGACCCTGAGTTTTTACATCCTGGTAAAGTTTATACAACTCTGCCGGGATATGCGACTGCAGTACAGATTCTGCGCCGCTGAGCAGCATATCGGTCCAGGAAGGTTCTTTTACGCTGCCATCGGCTTCATCACGCTGCACGGCCGCATCGCCGGTCGGGACGTTATGCGTTGACAGAACTGTATTGTTGTTTGGCGCTTCCTTTCGTTGCACCCCTTCTTCCTTCTCCGCCGTTGACGTTTCGCTGCGTTGCACCGGCCTTGCAGCCCCCTGCTGTACCGTATGCGTGAGTTCATGCGCCAGCAGGAAACGGCCGGATGCCGATCCCGGCTGGTACTTATTCTCTCCAAAATAAATATGATGCTGGTAGGCGAAAGCCTGTGCGCCGATCTCTTCACTAAGCCCAGCCGCTTCGGTGCCGGTATGGATACGTACGGCGCTGAAATCGGCCTGGAAGGCGCTTTCCATATCACCGCGCACGGGAGCTGGCAGCGGTGTTCCCTGTTCGCCCGTGCGCAGCCGGGCGGCAAAAGTACTGCTGGTGCGGTAGCTGCCATCTCCTGCCCTCTGCAGGCGCTTAACCGGTTTGGCCTGTACTTCCTCACCTTCTTCTTCGTTTCGCTGAATATTGTTATTGCTGTTGCCCTCAGGGCGCGTACCACCACCACCGGTAAACGATTGTTGTGGCATGCGTAACACTTTCTCCGCCATGCGGTCGGCCTCTATTTCATGGGGATCGTCGGGCTTGCCTACTTTAAGACTGGTTTGTACCGGTACAGGTAACGGCAACGGACCTACGCCGGTAGCGTCGTCCGGCTTTTTATGCAGCTTAGCTGCTTCTTCGCATTCTGCGGATTTTGTTTGTACTTCTTCCTCTGTGGCAGTACGATGCACTTGCTCTTCTGCTTCACATTCCGCACACTTTGCCTGCACTTCCTCTTCTGTAGCGGTGCGGTGAACTTCCTCTTCTGCTTCACATTCCGTGCATTTTGCCTGCACTTCCTCTTCTGTGGCGGTGCGGTGTACTTCCTCCTCTTTTGCAATGCGATGTACTTTTTCTTCTGCTTCGCAGGCAGTACATTTCATCGTCACCTCCGCTGCACGATGAATACCAGGTATAAATAATGATTGCAGGTCGGGCAAAGCCGCAGCGCTATCAACATCACGGGAAACGGTGGCGGTGAAAAAAGGCGGGACCGGTTGGGCATGCCCATGCCCCGGCTCTTCCTTACGGAAAATCTTGCCCGCTTTGAGGCCGGTCTTTGGTGGTGCTGTATGGGTACCGCTTTCGCTCATAAAATTATTTCAGGGTAATTCAAACTACCACCGCACATATAATATATGTGGCATCCACGCATATTTAACCATGGATACCTTGTTAATGAGTACGTCTTCCGTCCGGCCGCTTACTTCCAGGACCCAGGCGCCATCGGCACGGCGTAATAACACGCCTTCTCTCTGCAGGAAGGCTGTGCTGAACCATGCTGCTGAAAACTTCCGGTCCTTACGCCATGTTTCCAGGTAAGTAGCCATCATTTCTGCTGCTGCCTGCTGCGCGGCGGCGTCTGGCGTCAATGCAGGATCTACCGGCATTTCAGGCGGCCAGCCACATAACAGTTTGTTAAGCAGCCAGTCTTCCTCGCTGCCCAAAATACCTTCGCCGTAGCAGATATAATGCAGCAACAGGATGGCCCTTTGCTGGGCCGTTGCATCCACAAACTGCCGCTCCACCACATATCCCAGGGTGCGGAACAAACGACCGCACTCCATCCAGAGTAATACCAGGCCGGCGTTTTCAACAGACAACCCATTTTGCAGCTGCGCCGATAGTTCAATAGCTGTTTCTTCCGGATCGGCCGTGGTGGTATGTTTCTGATTTTCTTTTTTGACAGATGGAGTGGCACCCGCCACCGCGGCCGGTAAAGCCGTGATGTGGTTTCCTTCTAACATGTATTGGAAACAAGCCTGCCATAGCGAAGCATCTTCCAGCAACGCAGGAGCCACCAGGGGAGATAATACGCTGACAGTAGTCGCGCTCCTGCTTACTTTAACAGCCGGGGCTGAAGCCACAGATGGCCATTTCCCCATTCGTGTCAACGTTTGTATAATGAGCAACTGCAGGGCCTCTTCACTGCCGCCAAAAGTCCGCAGGAAAAATTGCTGTATACCTTCACCCCCCAATATGTAATACAAACGACGCCATAACTGCGGGGTTTCCTGACCGGCTTGTTTTAGTAACCGCTCCAATGCAGGCTGCTCTTTCGCGGGTAGTTCCCGGATCTCTTCATACAACGCAGCAAGAATATCCTTGCCGTTATAAAAAGCACGGATACCATACTTTAAAAAGAACTGTTTCACTGCAAGCGTATAAGCGTTGCTGTTAGTCAGCACGATACTCGCAGTTTGGCGTTGACTAATCTGTTCGCGGATAGCGGTAGCCAGTTGTTGCAACAACTGTGACTGAAAATCAGCATCACCGGCACATTCCAGCGATACCGTGAGCGTAGGGATTTCTATATATTCATATTCGCCGGCAGCTTCATTCAGCAGCGCATCAAGCTGTTGCATAAACGCGGCGGTATGCAAACGGTAGCCCAGCTGCTGTTGCACCTGCGTGGCCAGCAGCGGTTCGGAAGCGTTTACCTGCACTTCCATCCTTCCAATAATATGTTGACGATCGCTCAAGTGCTTTACCGGTTTACTTCAATCTTACTGCCTATTACATAGTAGTCTATATTTTCAACGGGGCAGCAGGTGAAGCGGTAAGGCAACACAAAATCCGCCACAATAATATAGGCGCCTATCTCCGGGCGGTCAGTTTTGCTGCACTCATGCAGCTCGATCTGTTCCGGGTTGGATACGTACATGAGCACCAGTGTTTGCCCCTGTTGCAGCGCAGGCCGATGCTCCATGCCCCGCATAAACTGCAGCCGTTCCTTGTTGTAGGGAGCGCTCAGATCTACCGCAATCACGTCCAGTGCGATGTTATACTTCTGCAAATATTCCAGCAGATCAAAGTTGTTGAACCAGAATGTCCTGGCTTCTCCTTCTGCCAGTGAAATTCCTTTACCAATATGCCCTTCTGCACGGAGCCAGTGCCTGGCTTCGAAGTTGAAAGCCAGTGGCAACAATACTTCCGGGCGGGTGCTATAGCTGTCGTTGATAATATCGGTAGACGATTTGTCCTCGTCGCCTTCAAATGCATTGTAGGACAAATGTGTATCCGCACGCCGTAACACGGTGGTTTCATAATCCCAGAACTGGTGTACGGAGTAAATGCTGTTACTGTCGAGCGGATAATAATAAGGAATCGCTGTTTTCCCCAGCAGTTCCGCAGAACTACGTGTAGGCGTTAGCTTTATAGGAATGTTTTTAAAGTCATCATTATCGTCCGGGTTGGCGAGCGACTCCCAATAATTGGTAGAATCCAGCTTTTCTTCTATGCCCTGACCGGTAAAAGCCAGCGCCTTGTCCAGTTGCAGAAATGGCAGGTCAAAAGTCCGGATCATCGTCATCATGCGCCAGTGCATACAACGGACTTCCCGTATAGTGGCGTCTTTCTCTGCTGTAATGGCCAGGTCGCGGAAAATGAGCGGCTGGTAAGTGGTGCGGCCACCGAGTACAGGTCCCAGCATCAGCAGCAAGCCCTTGTTATCTGTCTCCTTTAAAGACTTACAGGTACATACTCCGCGGTAACCACTCAATTTAATCACCAGCTCATTATAAGCAGTGGTCAGGTCGCGCAGCCAGTCGTACACGTACTGGATATAATACAAGTGCATTCCTTCCTCATAAAATGTTGACAGTTTGAGCGCCAGGATCTTCTGGTAGGTTTCCAGCAGGGCCGGGCCTTTGTGCGATAGCAGCGGACCAAATAAATCATGCAATTGTTTCAGCGCATCGCGGAATACCTGCATATACTCATCGATGATAGTTTTATACTCAAAGAAAAGTGGCGCATAACTATTCACCACTTTAAAAGGCGGCTGCAGGTTATCATCCTTCAAACCGATGGCTGGCTGTATGATGGCTAGTTTCCGGTAGCCAACACGGGGAATGGTCAGGAGCGGCAGTTTTAATACCGGTCGCAGAAAACGGTCTACCTCTTCAATGTCAATATCTTCCGGGGAAAATGCTTTTGAAAAAAGAGATTGGTCATCATCAGTTTTTGGTGCTTCAATACCGGCGGCACGCGCCATGGCATTGCGGGTTACCAGGATCCAGTACAGCAGTGGCGTATCACCTTCCTGCGCCGGTAATGCCAGCAGCACCATGATCTTATCACGGTTAAGATTACGCTCCGGGATATCGTCCGGATGTTGCTGTTTCAGGGAGTCTATGGTATCTGAAGCGGCGCCGTCTTCCGCCAGTTGCAGAAATTCCATATGTTTTTCGTCCAGCTTATCGATTTTCAGGTAGGCGAGCATAAACTGGATGACCGGGTTGGCCGTGGCGGCCTGCTTCTCCCCTTGATTATTGCCGGCAGGCAAAGGCTTTACATAGTAGCGGAATTTTTTTTGCGGGGTATGTAATACGGCGCCATCGGGTAATATAACGGTACCCTCAGTTACCTCGATAGAGCAATCTGCATTTACATGGACCTCTGCTCCGCAAACTACGCCGGTGCCGGCAAAACAGGTATCAATACTTTCTTTCATGAAGGCTGTTGTTAGAAATAATGAATCTGATGATCACTCCAGTTATTCATCAGCGTTACCAATACATCGTTCGCTTCGGCCAGCTCAGGCTGATTTTTTGTGCAGAGCCGTTTTATCCATTCGTTGTACGCCGCTTCAAATGCCAGCATATCCGTTCTTGACAGCATCACATAACGTACGGAAAGATGCGCAGGCATTTCACGGCGAAGTGTTTGCATAAAAGCGTTCAGCCGATCGCTGTTTTGAAAACGGCTGGCCCAGCCGGGCAACACCACCGTAATCCAGAATGAATATGGATCCAGCAGCGCCGGGTCTTCCGGGCAGCAGATCATCGGCGTTAGCAGCTGTGTAAAGGTGACATCTCTTGGTCGCAGCAGGATATGTTCCAGCAAATGAAAACTATCGTCGTTGCAGTTACCCGAGGCAAGGCTCCTGATATATTCCAGCCGTTTGGCGGCCCCATCACGGCCGGGACCCGGTTCCAGCATCAGCGCATTTTTTGCAGTACGCGACGCCGATGGGATATTCAGCCAGAAACCTACGAGGTTATCTTCCACGATATCATAAGCGCTGCTGTCGCCCGCACGGTTGAGAAAATCTAACCGGGCCTTTTTCGCCTGTTCAAAGCTTCTGAATATTTCCGTGCTCACCAGCAAACGTGCAGCACCCGGCTGTGGCGCTTTTACATAAAATGCATAGGTTGTTTCTGCATTTGTATTACCCAGGTTATCTATTTCCCCTACCCCCACTTCAAATACCGGCTCACAGGTAATGGTATGGCGGGTGGCATCCTGCATGCCCAGGATAGCGCACACTCTTTTTCGAACACCTTCTACATTATCCGTTTTCCAGTAGCGGAATTCATCCTTTTCAAACTGGTACACGAACCCGGAACCGCGGTTAGCTCCCAGCGCCGGCACCTGTTGCAGGAAACGTTGTTTATCGGCAATACTTTCTTCCAGCCCTTCATCAGCTGCCCAGGCATTACTATCGGACAGCGGCATCTCAATACGGTACAACTGGAGTGCGTAATCGGTAAACTGTTCACCAAAACGCGCCAGCATATGATCCAGCAGGCGGTTATGAAAAATTTGGCGATCGGTGTCGTTGCCTTCTGTCAGCCGTTTCAGCGCCGTTACATAAGCATTGTTTTCATCGGCTGTAAAAGCATCCCACTCGGGGTTGGGGTCCACTTTATTCAGTGTGGCAGGTACTACCTGTGCGCCTTTGTAATCCAGCAACAATTCTTTTATACCGGGTATATTATACAGCGTCTGGTAGATATCCGTATCGTCCCCTTTTACAGAAAGGGATGTTTTTACGGCCGACAGCTGGGTTAGGTAATTCGCCAACAGCTGATCGTAAAAGAAGAGATATCCTTTGAGTTGCTTTGCCTGTGCCTGGCGCAGATCGGGCAGTTTTTTGGAAATACCGCCGTTACCGATCTTATAGGTCCTGGGAAAGTCTTCCTGGACACTGGTAAAATCAGTGAGGTCAGTCAATACACGGCCATCCGGTACAGGCAGGTCCTGCTGTGTTCTGTTTATTTTGGTAACCGGCGCAGGATGCACTTCCAGGTATTCTTTCAGCCGGAGCATGTCTACCGGCATTTCCTGGTAATTGGAAATGATGTCAAAATGCGAGCAGTCGATACTGAGTACAGGCAAACATTTGCAATCAAAAGCAATGCACCATTTTTCGTCCTGCGTATACCTGTTATCGTTATTGCAGAGGAACATCTCCAGCTTATCGATCTGCATCACGCCTTCTACCCCGGTAATCACCTGGTAAAGATCCGAGCGATACACCGTTTGCCGGGGCTGTGCATTCAACAATGCTTCTTCCTCTACAAAACCATGTTGCAATAAGGGCCCTTTGAAAACCGGATCGGCGTTGTAATATTTTTTCGACTGAATAAATACGTCGCTGTAATAATCATCCATGGCCTTATCATCCCACAGGGCTGCTATGGCTTTATTGAAGGCGGCATCGCCGGTAAAACGCTTACCCACCACCGGGTTTAAGGCGGTAATCAGTGTTTCGGGGAGCTGCGCTGCCTTCAATGCAGCGAGTACGTCGCTGTTGATTTCGAACTGCGCATAGCGGTTCATCATTTCTTCGAGACTGTAGAAGCGGATATCCGGCGACAGGTATTGTTCAACAGCACGATATACATTCGCCAGGATCTCCCATTTATCGATGGTGGGGTCCAGTTCCACCGACAGGTTCAGACCAAATCCTACGGTTTCGGCTATATGAATTTTCGGATGGATATCTTCACTGAGGTTACGTACCCGGTGTAATCTTCTTTTGGCTTCTGCCATCAGATCGGCTTCCTGTCCTTCATAACCATCTTCGAGCCGGATGGTAACGCTGTAGATACCCTGCGGCGCAAAAAGATTATACGCCGGTGGCTGGTCCTTATCGGGTATTTCCGCGATCTTCAGACTTCCGGTAAAATAAAGCGCGAACAAAGGATCGAAAAAGAAAAAGCTGGTCAGCTCTGCATGCCGGTTGATCGGATCGAGCAACTGTGAACCGATATTGGCAGCCATTTCCGCAGCCGATAACCCGCGAAGCGGTGTAAGCAAATCCAGCAACAACAACAGATCCTGTACCAGATGTACATTTTGCTGTGGGGAAATCAGGGAGCTTTCCAGGAAGAAAATGGCCTCATCAAAATAGGTGGTGAGCACATATAACAACAACGCTTTTTTCAGGTCATCGTCGATGGTGATGCTGTCCCTCAATCCTTTCAGAAACAACTCTTTTGCCCTGGCTTTATCAGCGTCGCTGTTGCAGCCGCTGATGATGAGTAATGTAGCGCCGTCGATACCCTTCACCGGTGGCAGTTCCAGGTTTTCGTTGGCTTTCACCAGTTGAAGAAAAGGCAATAGTTTTTCTTTTGCATAGGAAAGAATAAATCCTTCCTGCCAGTAAAAACGTACTTCGGGATGATCCAGCTGTTCCACCCAGGCATTTTGTATGCCGGGTATATCTACCAGGATCTTCCGGAGATCGAGCGCAGTTACGGGTGCGCACGGAAGGATCTGTGCGGCCGTATAAAAAGAGTCGTTGTTGGGCGTGGCAAACAAATCGGCCGGCGCCATATTGCTCCTGTATCCAAGGTCGGTGATGGCGTAGCAAAGTATCTCCAGTATGGTAATGCCGGGATCATGCAGGTTATAATCTGTCCAGATATCCGAGGCGAGGTTTTCGATATGCCGGATACCTTCCCGGCGCAACAGCTGCCAATCCATCGACGGTGGATACACGGGGTCTTTGGGGATGATGAGAGAGGTACTCATACGTCAGTTTATTTTTGGGGCTTGTCTATTTTTATCGTGGTGAATTCTCCTTTTGTAAAGGCAACGTCTACCATCATTGCTGCTACCTGGTTGTTAAGCAATACCGGTGTAATGCGATAAGCATGTTCTCCGGCTATTCCTTTCCTGGCATCTGCGGGAATTTTACCTGTTATCTTCCTTTCTTCCAGCGCCATTTTCAGTGCTTTTTTCATCGCATTGATAATAGCATCCGCATGTATGAGCCGGGGCTGCCAGGCCTTCAGCAACAGATCGTGAAGTTCCTTTCGCTGTTTAGCCGTAGCCGGTATCACCTCCGTTTTACCGGTTTCCTTCCTGTCGGGCACGGCCACATAGCCGGTATCTTCTTTTATGTCAATCACTTCATCCGTAAACGTTGGCGGGCGGTCCTCTTCACAGCTGCCACAGGCGCACCGGTCATTTTCCTTTATCACGTTGATGTCATGATCAATAACATTGGGGTTGTCTTCGTTTAGCCTGTCGAGGTAAGTAGTGAGTACCGATGCTGCGGTGTACGGCGTAATTACTTCCGTGGTGCTCCAGTCGATGCTGTCTTCATACTCCTCCGCCATTTGCCGGGAAGAAAAATGTTTAATTTTCAGGTTGGTCACCACATCTACGTAGTCGAGGTTTTCGAGGAACTGCAGCAATCGTGTTCTGCTCACGGGCGTACCAAACAACAATGTTTTTTTTCCTTTTGCCCAGGGCGACAAAAATAATTTTAATGCTTCGTTCAGCGCCTTGGTGTAGAAAGGAATATCTTTCCCTTTTACGAAGCGTACACATACCCTGATCCTCACCGGTTCAAACCTGGCGTTGATTACATCGAGGCGATCATGTTCATCATCGCATTGGCAGTTATCGTCACAACAACAAAATCCCGGATCTCCATAACCGCCCACGAAGTAGCTGTTACGTTTCGCCAGGAACTGTTTCATAGTGGTGAGTTCACCGGCTTCGAAGATGGGATAAAAAATACGGTTGCCCGTCATTTTCTCCGGGTATGGAATCGCCGCCACGGTAACATGTCCTGGCCTGGCAGTATAGATACGGCGGGAATGCGGCAGGCATTTCAACACCTTTACCTGCGGAAAAGATTCCAATAGCAGGCGCTCATAATCCCACAACGTTACGGCCCTGTCTTTGTGACGCAGTCTTTCGTGTATGCGTGTGATATAGCCATCGCGGTCCGACTGTTCAGAGGTGCGTCCCTGGAAGGAAGCATAAGGCTGGGTAACCGTTTTCACCTGCACATCCCGGTACTTCAGGGCGCTGATGGTGAATGGTGCTATACCGTTTATTAAGTGTTCTTCTGTATTGTTATTATCTGTGAAGACGGCTTCCGCAGCGTTTACATGGATATCCACGAGCATGGGCAAAGCGTCTACCATCACATCGTCTTCCGGCTTTTCCACAGCAGAAGCTCTGAGCCAGTAGAGGTCTTTTCGTCCATCTTTACCAGTAATAGCGGTGTTATCGTTGTTGATATTTCCGGGTACCTGGAAAAGGATAATACCGGTTTGTTGCATACCCAGTGTGCTATCCTTCAGGATATACTGTGGTGGCAGGGCTACCCAGTTATTGTCCGTGAGATAGGACCATGCGATGTCCGGTGCATAATGATCCGGGTTGCCGGTGCCGGGTGCTGTTTTAAAAAGCAACGATAATGTCTGATCAGGCTTTAGCTGTTCAAAGCCCAGGAAAAGGTTACCGTTGGCGGGTTTGGGCCTTGGCCGGGAAGGTTCAAACAACTCCGGACCTATAGGTAGCTGTGGTTCCGGCATGGGAATCACCGGGGAGCTGCTTACGCCGTTGCCGGACAAGTCTTCCCAGTTGCCCAGCGAATTAAAGGCGCGCAAAAAGTGCCGGGTGGTCAGTCTTCCATCTGTTCTTTGATGGAGACTGGTATCGTTGGCATCAATTGTTACCGGGTTGCTGCGATAAGCGAACACGATATTATTGGCATCCAGCACAAAGAACTGTTCGCCTCCCCAGGTAACTTCCATTTTAATCCAGCCGCTCACCCTGGAGGACTTGATTACCGGGAACTGGCCGGAGGCTTGCAAGGGGCCTTCTCTTTCCACGTAATTGATAATACCGGGACCTGTGTTATCTTTTATTTCCTGCCAGCCGCCATCGTATAAAAAAGATTTCGTTCCCAGGCTCAGGTTATCGTCGCCGTTATGCCAGATGTATAAGAAACCGGGATCTTTAAAAAAAAGTTCCTGGAGTTTTATAAACACGTCTGATTCCACCTTCGAGGCCATGACCAGCTGGTTTTTGGATTCTATGACCCCGGGAGTATTTTCCCTGAAAAAAACGGCTGGTTGCCCCGGTTGTTGCAGATGGCCCAGTACCCCCATACCTGTTTCGGAATATTCTGTAACAATGCCACTGTAACTATATACTTCTACCTGTTGGATAGTGAGGTCTGTTTCTTTTAACTCCCGGGTTTTAAAACGTATAAACGGCGGCGTATTTTCGTCTACCGGCAGCACTGCGGGGAAGTCGGCATGCAGCCAGATGATGAGACGGTAGATCCACACAATCATATCTTCCTTTTCCCCTTTTATTATTTCTTTTTTGGCGAAATTAATATCACCGCCATAAGGATGTACCTGTGCTACCCGGTTATAAAGACTGTAGGTTTCATCCGGTGGAATAGCCGCTGCTTTTGCCGCGCTGATCTCCGGATAATACTCATTCCGGATGTCGCTCAGAAAAGAATAAGGCATCCCGGTGCGTGTATCGTTGTAGTCGTAAGGTTGATTGGCTACATTGGGATTCAATGGGATCAGTCCTTTTTCTGTAGATATATCGAGCTGGAACAGCTCCAGTAAATTGAGGCTATCGATGTTGGCAGTGGTAGTTAACTGCAACGAAATCATCCGGTCGGCCCCATTTTCCAGCCAGAATTCTGTGCTGTTAATGCTGAAGCCAGCGTAAGCCTGCAGTTGCCCCAGTTTCTTCGCCAGCTTCTGCTGTTCTTTCAATACAGCTGCGGGATGATACTCGTAGGTGTCCAGCAGTCCCTGTATTTTACGATATTGGTAACTGAGTCTTTCGTACACGGTTTCCCCGGAAAGTGCCCGCCATGCCTTCTCTCCTTCCGGCCATTCTTCTTCCAGGCCATCTCTTTTGTCGGCGGCAGGCAATGAGTAAACGTGCTTAACGGGCCGTCCGTTTTTGGTTTCATCTTTTACATACAGGTTCTTTTTTTCCACCAGTTTTACGGGAGAAATCACTAACTCATTTGTTAAAGCATAGGTCATTGGAACACCTGCTGCATCTGCACCTGCTTTTAGCGCCGTACCGGCGGTGACCAGGTGTGGCGGCAACCGAAGGGCCAGTTCAAATACGATATGTACTTTATCGGGTACCAGCTGGCGTTTTTCTAAACGCAGTACATCGTGGTAATAGAATAGTAAATGTTTTTCTACCGTGTTATTCAGTTCCTGTTGCAGGTATTTGAACAGGTGGAGAAAGGTGATGAACAGGGCAATATGTGGTTCGTGATCATGCCGGGAACGAAGGGAACTGTGAAATGCTTTCTTTACTTTTCCCAGGATGATGGATAATGCTTTGTAGAATTTCAGGAAGAGGCTCCACAATTCATCGATGTATTCATACGGCAATACGAAATTGATACATTCGAAGGCGGCTTTGTCTTTCAGCCCCCATGGCGCGGAACAGCCGGTGGTACCTATAAATCCTTCGTACTGTTGAATAGCTGCCGGATCAATGGCTTTATGAAATTGTATGAGACGATACAATGGTTCCTGCAGGGTACCGCTGATGATATTAATAATATCCTGTTTCAGCGGATGTGTTGCCGGAACTTTCTGGCAGATATGGAGGATCGTCAGCGCAAGACCGTAGATACCGCATTCCGTGCTTTTGATCATCTCTTCCATGATGGCGGCAGACGAGGGCTCACCGGGTTTTGCGGTGCCCATATCCTCCTGTTTTTTCCGGCGGCGGAAAAGTATTTCTTTGGAACGGAAACCGGTGCGCGGACTATCGAGGTCGGTAGCGGCGAGAATGGCAAGGAGACTGGTGGTATCAGATTCCCAGAAGGGCAGCCAGTCGCCGGCTTCTTTATTATCCGGGCCCCAGTGGCGCACGTGTGTAGACAATCCGCCGGCAAAGGCAATCAGTTCTTCAATGGCGCGGTCGTCCAGTTTCAGCTGTTCGGGGATCAGGCTGATGAGTAGTCTGTCGCGTTGTTGGGTGCCGCCATGTACCAATGGATGGCGCAATGTGTTACAGTGTAGTATCATACGTCCACGTTTGTTCCCTCTTGTTTATAAAATGGGTATACGATATTATACCTGGTGTTAGTGGTGCGGACTACATAGTCCAGTTTAATTTCCAGCATGCCTTCCAGTTCTGTGGGGGCAATCACGAGCGACAGCACCTTGATCCGTGGTTCGAATTTGGCGATGTTTTTACGGATCAGGTCTTCCAGGTAACTGAGAAAGGTGACGTTAAGTGCGGTGAACACATAGTCTTCCGGGTTGCAGCCGAATTCCGGTTGCAGCACGCGTTCGCGCACGCTGGTGCTGAATAGTATCCGGAGGCTCTGGTCAATATCTTCTTCATATTGCGCCATGCCTACCTTCCCGGTGTTACGGTCAAAAGCGGGCGGAAAGGCCCAGCCTTTGCCGAGAAAGGCTTTCTGTTCGTCCTGCGGATTTAAGAATAAATATTCCATGGTGTATATTTTTATCCTCCTATGAATACATTGGGAGATCCTGCCTGTATCATGCCTCCCGGCTGATGGGTAGTTTCATCCATTTGTCGTGCTGCGGGCTGACCGCCAAAGAAAACTGAGGTAGAACCGTTTTTGATCATATTACCGGGTTCCACACAAATGCACATATCGTTTTTCACTGCCGCAGCCAGCTGGTTTACAAATACCCTGGCGGCGCCGGTGGCCATGATCTGCCCTGGGCCATGTGGTACGGTAGATGGGGGTGGCAGCGTTTTAGGACATACATGAATATCGGTGTTGCGTGCTGCTGGTTTTCCTGGCATAACAGATCAGTTTAAATCGATTCGGGTACCATTTATTTTTATTCCCTGCGCCGATAATTCAATGGAGGTACTGCCGTCCAGCACGATGCTGATCTTTTGTCCGCTTCCATCCAGCTCTATTTTGGGGCTGTTGCTGTCTCCTGCGCTGAGAACTATTTTCTTGTTGTCGTCATCAAAAAGGAATTGCATACCTGCTTTGGAAATAAATCCTTTTTTAGGATTCTGATCGGAGGCGGGTATATCCTGCGGGGCTGTATTTTTATCGCTGTGTACGGCGCCCAGCACTACGGCATCATTGGGATCGTTGTTGATAAAGCCGATGATGACTTCATCATTTAATTCGGGTCTGAAAATAAATCCGCGGTCATTGCCGGCGTAAATATTTACCAGTCTTGCCCAAATACCATCGGCGCTGGTGCTGTTCGGGTTCTGTGCCACAAACGGTAAGCGCACCTGCACCCGGTAGTCGCCGCTGCGGGTATCGCCCGCAATTTTTGATACGATGCCTGCATGCAGGCCGCGAATGCCTCCTGCCAGGCCTGCGGCATCTGCTGCTTCCGGCGTAATATTTTCTGCCGAAAAATTTTTATTCCAGCCAAACTGCACATCTGTTTTCCACTGTCCGTTTATCACCTGGTGTAATACGGCGCTGATAAGATGTGTACCGTTAAAGCGGTCACCAACGCCGTTTACCTCGAGGGTGTCGCCGGGTTGCACTTTCACACCGTTTACAGCGGCGCGGCCTTTTACATGCGACAGGGTTCCGCGTTGCTGCTTGGCGGTAGCCCAGGCGCTGAGTTCCTGGGTGTCCATATCGCCGCCATGATAGAGTTGTACAGGATTATCTTTATACAATACATCCGGGAAGTCGCGTTGTGCGCCGCCACCACCGGTAAGCGCGCCGGCTGCCTGCGACAATAAACCGGCAGCAGGACCACCTGCTGCGCCGGCAGATTCTTCCATCACTTCCTGCCGGGTATAATCCCAGGTGCTGCCTTTCACTTCGGGGTAATGATCGCGGGCATCCAGTTCGGATTCAAATTCAAGAATGGGGATACCGGTGCTGCCTACCCCGAACTGCACCTGCAGATCAGGGGTAGGTTTTACAGCCGGTTTCTTCATGTGCAGCGCGCCGTCCAGCAGGTTGAGACAAAGCCCGTTGGCGTCGGCCCTTAGCAGCATAAAGTCCCAGTCGGTTACATTGTATTGTACTAACTCGTTGTGTGTGTAACCTGGGCTTTCCAATGTTCCGATTTTTACATCGGGGTAATCATTGAGGATATTTTGTACGAGGTCTTTATCAGAGAGATTATAAAAGTAGCGGCTCTTCCTGGCTACGGTCGTTTTCACAGCCGCATCACGGCATTCTATCTCCAGCCGGAAATAACGGGCCTGCTGTACTTTCACTGCATGCCGGATGATGATGCCTTTAAAAACAGTTTCTTCCTGCTGGTCATACCCGAGGAGTATTTCCACTGTTTTACCCGGAGAAAACAGGTCGAGGTTACTTTTGGCAAACTCCTGTTTTTCTACGGCGCCATCCGCAAATACAAGGCGTGCCCAGGGTATGCGGTTAAGCTCCAGTCCTATGGACAAGGATATCAGTCCGCCGGGCGACATCGTTACCTCTTTACCGTCTGCTTTTACGGTAATGGAAACGTTGTGTGTTTCCCTGTTTTGTGTTTCCCCTGTAAGTGGCAGGATCATCTTTTCGCAGTTTTATCGATGGGTGGAAGAATAAGCTGTGTGCCGGGTTGCAGGTTCCTGAAGTTGGTGAGTTTATTAGCTTTCGCCACTTCCAGGTAATATTTTTCATCCTCGTATACATCATCACAGATGCGCAGGATGTTTTCGCCTGCCACCACCAGGTGATGACGGCTGAGATCGGGCGACAGCAATGAAAGCAACGCCATGCTGTCTTTAAAAGGGGTATGTGCTTTTAGTTTCAGCGTAATTTCTGCGCGCAGCGGGATGCCATCAGGACTAAAAAGGTTGTAGTTGATGCCCATGTTCAGGAGCAGCCCCATAAACACCAGTTTGCCATACTGTACCAGCAGGAAAGGTGTACGATGACTTTCATCTTTGAAGTCATATACAGCGGCCTGCAGCTGTGCTACCCTTACCGGCACATAGGCGCCCTGTACTTCTGCCGGCAGCGCGCTCATGATGCTCCCTACCAGGTCGGCGGAAGGGCCTGCGGAGGGTACTACGCCCGTACCATCGAGGATAAAGCGGAGTTCCAGTTCTTCCGGATTTACTTTATCGAATTGCAGTTCCGTTCCCGGTGTTCCTTTGGTATCGGGTTCGTTGTACTTGATACTAAAGTTCCTGCTGATGGTTTCGGGGTTGATCTGTACTTCAAATATTTTGGTGGTAAGTGTTTGCAGGATATCTCCCACCCCGATGCTGCCTGTTACGCCTTTCCCACCGGTGTCGGGACCCGGTAGCGAAACGATGCGTAATTTGGAAATTGATCCGTCCATATCAGCGGTCTTTTTGTCTTTCCAGCATTTCCATCACCTGTTGCACCGCTTCTTCGATGATGCGCACTTTCACATCTTCGGGGATGGCAGCGGGGGCCGCAGCGGCGCTATTAGCTGCCGCGTTGGGGTTGGTGGCGGTTACATTGGCCTTCACCAGCAGTTCCCTGATAACAATGGGCATGATGAAAATGATTTAAGATGATTTTGTGAAATAATTGTAGTTGATCTGTATGGTTTCAATGGCGATATCGCTGTTTTGAGCATTGAGACCGGTAACTTCCCACTTGGTGGGAAATGCATTGATGAGGTGCCAGGCCATGAGCGGTTTTGGTGCGCCTTGTGTACCGCCTTCAATATCGAGCAGGAATACATGCAGATTTTTTGGCGAGAAGCTAAAATCTTCTATGGCTTTACGGCACCACTCTACCAGCGGTGAACTGACTTTCAGTCCACGTTTCAGCACCAGCGGCTCCGCCTTTGCAGGCAGCGGAAGCTGGTGTGTGAAGCGGTTCTCTCCGGCCTCTTTGACGGACTGTGTTTCCATACTCATGGAAAGCCCTGACAGCTCCTGAAATTCAGAGTCGCTGTCCGGCATGCCATCAATCACGACCTTGAAGTAAAAACCCGCCGGCGGATAATAATTTCCCAGTACCTGCATACTATTTATTTATATTCTACTGTCAATTCTTCAATGCCCAGTTCCAGTGTTTCTACGGCTACTTCATTGGCATCTGCCTTCATATCCGTAAAAGATACTTTCACCGGAAATGCGTTTGTCAGCGTCCATGCAACCACAGGATTACCTTCTTCATCGTTGAGGGTGATCACCAGGTTTTTGCGATAGCCCACTCTTTTGCGCACGGAGCCTGCCTTTGACCCGTCGCCAATCCAGCTGAAAAATTCAGCGTTGGCATCTTTGAATCCCTGGATCAGTCCTTTTTTCAGGGTTACGTTGCTGAACTTGCGCAGCCCCGGCATTTTGATCTTAGAGAAATTGGGATCGGCGCCATGCCGGTATTCTATCAGGTCGGTCTGGTAATCCAGTCCGCTCACTTCCGTGAAACCGATCTGGTCAGCGCTGTTAAACTCCTGCTCTGGGCGGGATACCTTGAAATAGAATTTGGGGAGAGGATAACTCTTTGCCATTTGCTATAAAAATTTAAATGTTTTTAAAAATATATTATCAGGATTCCACCAGTTCAAACTTATGTTCATACTGCAGTACGATAAACTCTGCAGGTCTTGCTACCGCTACTTTAATAAAGATGCGCATGATACCATTGAGGATGTCGTCGTCGCTGATGGAATCCGGTGCGCCGCAGATCACCTCGTAGGCATCGGCGGGTGTATTGCCATAAAGTCCGCCGGCTTTCCAGAGCCTGTTGAGGAAGCTTTTGATCATAGCCCTTACCTTGATCCAGGTTTGTTCGGTGTTAGGTTCGAATACAAAATCCTGCATGGCGATGGCTACTGAATCTTCGATAAAGCAAAAGGTGCGGCGTACGTTTACATAGCGCCATTCCAGGTCGTTCCCTGCCAATGTTCTTGCGCCGTATACGAGCAGTCCGCGGCCGGGATAAGTGCGGATTGCATTAATGGCTTTACCATTGGAAGGTGCGTTGAGATTGGCGTGCAGGTCATCATCGATTTCCAGCGAAGGTTTGATGCCACCGAAAACGCTCACGTTGGCAGGCGCTTTCCATGGGCCGGCGTTGGCATCCACGCGTACATAGATACCTGCAATGGCGCCGCATGGCGGCAGATTTACCGCTAAGTTGGCGATCGCATCTTTGATCTTACCGTAAATGAGGTTGTTGATATCTTTGATCAGATCCAGGCTAAAATTAGTAAGCGGTATATTGGTGCCGGAAGGCAATGCTTTCAGCGCATCTTTAATCGCTTTAAGACCATCTGTTACTGCTTTCTTTGCAGCAACTTCCGCGGTGTTGGCAGTTCCCAGTGCGGTGGTTACCGTAGTAATAGCCCCGTCGAGAATCGTCAGCGGTACGGCCCCATTTGCATCCAGGTCATCCGCAATATCATCGGGAATAGCTTTTCCGGAATCTTTCGAGATCTTTTTCAACTGTGTTACCAGCTGCGGATCAGTAGCACCTGGATTAGCTGTTTTATATGCTTCCAGGGTAGTTTTTAAATAGGTGAGCGCGTCCTTTTCCGCGGTCAGTGCTGCTACCTTGTCTGCTGTTGCAGGGTAGGCTTTCAACGCACTCTGGTAAGCGGCGCCTTTGGATTTCAGGTCATCCACCACACTGCCGGCGGGCGGCGCCAGCTGCGTATGTGATTTCACGGTAACACCCGCTTCTGCATAGTTATAACTGAAAATGGTCCTGATATAGGGATAATAGGCCATCCCGTATTTCTTAAAGTCGATATCGTTCGGCATACCTGTTTGGAAACCGGCTTCAATAACAGCGAGATCGTCACCATTTTTATCGTGCAGGTCAATAACGGTTACGCGGTCTTTCATCTTGTTACAGTGCTTCAGCGCTTCACCGATCACGCCCTGGTAAGCCGTTTCCTGGAGGGAGGTACCATCGGGGAATACGAGAATGGTTACTTCCTGTATTTTGGTAAGTGACGCAATAGCATCGGTGAGCGGTTTGGCCGCAGGTGCTGTATCATAGCCACCTACAGAGAGGATAAAACAAGGGCCGCCGCCATTGGCATAATAGAATAACAGCGAATGATACATTTTGAATTTAAAGTCCTCCGGCTCCTGCACTTTTACATCCGGCGTACCTGCGCTTTCGTCGATGGTTACCTGGATCTGTTGCAGGGGGGCGCTGCCGAACAAGTCTTCATATTCTTTCATCGACTTGATCCTGGTAGGTTTGCCCAACAGGCTATCCCCTTTTTTTTCTGCTTTCTGGGTGTACCCGATGAAAACCGGTACGGCGCTGGGGATAACGCCCACCGTTGGAGGGAGGGTAGAAATTTCCTGGGTGTAAACACCAGGCATTCTTAAATCTAGCAAGGCTGCCATGTCATTTGCATTTAGAGTTTATAAATGATAGTTGTATTTTTCATGCTTCTATCCGGAATTGCGATATGTCCTACTTCTCCACCCATATCCTTATTCAGCTTTACGACTGGTTGTTCTCCGTCCAATATTTCCATATCCGTTTGTGATTCGAAGAGGTATACTTCTTTTATTCTTCCATCGGCTTTGAGACCGTCGATATAATTTTTTTCTGCGGGTAAATAAGGCGGCAACTTCTTTGTGATGACAACATTGGTTGGATAACGGGACGAAGCCGCCGCACTGTAGGAGATGGTGAGTTTGGAGACATCTACCGTAGAACCGCCACGGTCCGCAGGCTCCACCAGGTAATACTGCCACTTCGATTTGCGGGCGCCCAGCGTCAGGGAAAACACGAGGTTATCATCGCCGGGTTTCAGCTGCAGGTGAAGAATGGACCAGTTATTACCTTGTTGCACCAATTCATCACTCAGGATAATTCTGCCGGTATCAGTACCACCGCCTGACAGATTTTTTTCGAACAGGTAAAGCCCTGGCTCCTGCACCGCTACCTTTGCCGCACCACTCAGTGCATCCACTGTAGTGGTGCTGACGTTTATCCAGCCGCCAGGCACTGCAGCGGGGCGCTTGAGGGTGAGCGAGGCTACAGTACCAGGGGGAAAATTGAACATCTTTTGCTGACGTGCTATTTCCGGTAACTCATTAGCGGCAGTTAAAGTAATTTGTTGCTGGTAAGTACCATCTTCTTTCAAATTGGAAAACCAGTAACGGCCTTTGCCAAAACTGCTGGTGATATTGAGCAGATCAGTTTTGATCTGTATGCCGAAGTAGAGATCTATCACCGTATCCAGGGGCACAAAGGGTTGATTATTTTCATCGCGCTTGAGATAGATCTTTAATGTACCATCCGATTGTTTTGCTTTCAGGCCATAAGTGTCCATGACAGCGATGGCAGAAGGCAACGGCGTATAGGCAGCATCTGCGGCATGCTTATCCTTGTAGTAGGAATGTGCTACGCCAAAAGAAATCAGTGGGGTGTATTTAAAATGTAACATTGGTTAAACAGTTTCAGCGCTCTGTACGTCAGTGATCAATGCACCTCCTACTGGTGGCGCCTGTTGGAACATGAGCACGCGTGCTTTATAGATAACGGAAGGCAGGTATCTTCCACCCATTACCGTCCAGAGGTTATTCAGATTTTCGAAACCCAGGTTATGCAGGTTGAGTACTGCTTCCTGTTCCTCACCATTCACCGAGATGAGAAGCCGCCGGGTAGCCTGGAAACAGCTGATCACATGACTGATGGCTTGCACGCTGGTAACATATGTTTCATACCGCGCAGAAAAAAGCAGGAATACATTTACATATACCGCGCTCTTCTCTTTAATAAAGGTGCTGCCGATTTCGCGTATGGGGTAATTGTTTCGCATGGCATTCTCTTCTTCAACAGATACCAGTGTGAGGATCACTTTATCGTGAAACAATTCTTCACCACCACCTTCGGCGCTTTTGTCGTGCAACGATACATCACCGGTCACACATTCAAAAAGATCACCTGGGCCGCCTTTGGATCGGAGACCAAAATAGAGATTCAGCTTTGCTACCATTTCTGCGAGCAATAGATCAATCATAACAATGTTGATTTTTAGGGCAACGGTTTTTCATAACGCGAACGATGCCTATGGTGAAGACACGCTACGCGCGGACATAATAAGGACCTGTACTGTTGGCACAGCCCTGATTATGCAAAACAATACAGTACTGACAGATGAACATCAGCTGCAACGCGGTAAAGCGGCAAATAGTCCAACTGTAAAAAATACTTCCTAAGGAAGTCAGGTTACTGAGACGTAATCATTTTTGTGATTTTTTTGGGAGTTACACTAAATTCTAAATCTTTAAAACATTGGGGTGTTGGGGTTCGAATATATCCGGACTCGAAACTATACAAAATAAATTAGAATACAAAATCTGAAATATTTTTTTTTGGAGACAGCTATCTTTTCAGGAAGCCTTTTGTAAATATCATTTCAGCGGCGCCTGCTCATGTAAAGCATCCGCCACGTCTTCCGCGCCATCCGGTATTTTCGAGATCACGCCGTCTTTCAGGATGAAGTGGGTAGGATAACTGCTTACCTTTAATTCTTCCGAAATAAAAGATTCGGGGGGCAGGAATAGTATGATAAAGAAAATTTTTGTCTCTTTTTACCGGGTACTATAAATTATCTTGTCTGGCAATTATCTCTTTGTTATTATAGTAAATTGCGGCGATAACATTTTTTATAAAACGACATTAAAAAAGCCGTATAAGCCCTAATCACCGATGTCCCTACGCAAATACTACAAATATGCCTGCATCATAAAGAACAATAGCAACCACATTTGTCAATCGAGCACCTTCAGGTAACGCGCCATCCAGTATGGCAGCAGGAATTCATCACCTGCCAGCTCCGCATCACCACCATGGCCGCCATCCAGTGTAAATGCGTTGGCGTTATGACGATGTACCGGCAGCTCATCCAACGGCAGTAGTACTGCTGTTTGTTGGCCACGGAAATTGGCTGGTAGCAGGGTAATATCCTTCCTGTTGGAGTTTTTGATCTTCCAGTTGACCAGGTCCATCGGAAAAGTTTGTAACCACCAGGTAGTGGCATCGCTGTCGAAATCGCCGGCGGTAGCCATCGTGATCAGGTTCCATACTGCATTTTTTTCCGGGCGTTCCAGTTCCCAGTGGTTACGGATAGCGCCTTTGTATTGTTGTTTCAGTTCATCGGTAAATGCATATCTGTACAATACCCAGTAGGTAAGAAACGCCATTTCATCGTCTGAATGATTCCAGCCTCCGTTGCCCATATCAATTCCCATGTGAAAGTAACCGGGAGTAGGTTTGATGGTGCGGTAGTCGATAAGAATATTTTTCAGATAGCCGTATTTGTTGATCAGCTTATAGGCTTCCGTTTTGTACCGCTCTTTCCCGGTGAGCGCATAGGCCAGTTGTAAACCCGCCATGATGGTGGTGCTTCCAAGGCGACGGTCGCCGATGGTGGTGGGATACCAGTTAATATACGCTGGTCCCCAGCGGCCCCAGAGTGTGGGCTTATTATCAATGTCGACTAATGTATATTTATGATCGAGGATATGCGTCATAATCTTATCAATAAAAGCGGTGACCCGTTGTTTTTCATCCGGCGTTTCTGCCACCATTTCATGCAGCACGGCAGCAATCCAGATATAGGCAACATACTCATCGCTGCTGGTATGTCCTTTCCACTCCCATTCAGGATCGGGTGAGTCGCGCCAACGTTCGGGATCGGAGTTTTTATATCCTTTGCGTTCAAAGGTGCGTGCGGGAAAGCCTGTTAACTGATTGATGGAAAGTATTCTTTCAAAAGCTTCAAATGCTTCCCAGGCGTAGCGCTTGGCTACCGGTTCATGTGTTACCGCATAGCGGAAGGCCTGGCTGCTGAGATAAAAGCTGGTCCACAGTCCGTCGTTATCGGTATCCGCCATTTCTGCGGAGGCGATATCACCCGGCGGATTAAGGTGAACGTTGGCGATAAAGCCGTAGCGGATATGCCGTTCCCGGATCTTTCGTTCAAAATAGGCCGCTTTTTGTGCCAGTGTTTGTTGCACAAATGCAATTTTATTAAGACCGGTACCTGTTAAAATATATACGTCACCGTTACTGGTAGCGGCCATGCTTTTCACACTGTCCTGATCCAGCCAGCGACGGGAAGCAAAATAACGATAGCTGCCGGTACCTGGTTTCATAAAAGCGCCTTCTGCTGTACCTGCCCATATGCGGTCGTTGGTTACCAGCAGGTCGTTGATACCGGTAACGGGTATACGAATTTGCAACGGCAAACTAGTATCACCTGTCTGGCGATTCACGGCGTAGTAGCCGTTAGCCGTGCCCACCACGATGTCATTTCCTTTAAAAGCCATAGTGGTAGTATTGCTTACACGATGCAGCGGTACAAAATGATCGTTATCAAAACGGTAAATGGCTTTGCTACCCAGGATAAAGAACTCCCCATTGCTGGCAGCCATACTTTGTACATCGTCTGCCAGCGAAGGCAGCTCCTGCAGCTTTCCTGCGGTGGCAATAGCCAGGGCGTTGCGGCCGGACAATAGCATGCGGCCGGCAGCATCTACTGCTACCTGGTTAAATTTCCCCGCAGGCAGGTTAATATAAGGCACGCCTGCATAGCCGTTTGTCAAACATTTATCGACATATAAATAATACAGGTGACCACTGCCTTCCTGTGTGGTTACATCTACCGGCACTTTCTGTGCCAGTGGCCGGAAGCGAAGGTCTTTCACCAGGTCGTTTCCGTTCAAACGGTACAGGCCCTGTGCGGTAAGCACCTGCACATTATCGTTATAATCGGTTACTACTTTGAGCAGCTCCAGTCCTGCCCGCACATGGTATTGTACGCTGACTGCCTGCATAAAAGGTTGATCAGGCGTGGCATAAGTAACACACGACAGCAGCATCACCGCTGCCAGGTTTGCTAATTTCTTCATCCCGGTATTTTTATAATTTTATCAGCCACACTTCGGTGACCCTTGAATGTTGGCGCCAGTTAAGGTGTTCTTCATCAATTGCATCCCAGGTAAGTAACAGTGTGCCCGTGGTGGTAAGCGAGGGAGGTACGGCAAATTCTTTGAGTCCGCCTATCTCTTTGTTATAAACACCGGGTGTAAGCCGGACGCCATTAGCCCTCAGCAGGCTTTCGCCATAACCCGTTACCCGTACCACATAGCGCGCGGTGGTATCCAGGTGATCATAGCGCATAGCCGAAGGCCAGCGTAAACTCACCATCCAGGACAAACGTTTACGGCTATATCCGCTCTCCCACCAGTCAAAACCCGGCGTATCACTTCTGCGCATCAGCGGATCTGTGTGCAGGTCTTCCGAACCTAGCACATGGGGCGATCTGGAGATATTACCTACTGCATCGTAGTAGCTTCCAGGACCAGGGTTTTCCCAGCGGGCAATGGTGTCCAATGCTTTCCGCTGAACGGCTTGCGGCAGCGTACGGATATAACGGAACTTATCTTCAAGCCACCAGCGGTTATTCAGCGGCCGGTCCAGGAAATCCAGTACAGCCCCTCTTTCCGGTCCTGCAGCCTGATATTTGGATACGCTGGTTTGCAGCGCTACTGATTTAAAAAGGTTATCGCAGAGTTCAATGATACGATTGTGCCATTGCGGTTCCAACGGCTCATCGGCCTGTTGTAATATTTTTTCTGCACGGTCCATCGCATTACCGCCTTCCAACAAAATATGGTTGACGGAAGCTTCCAGGGCGGCTTCGCGTATAGCGCGTTTTCTCGTATAGGCGTCGTAGTAAGCTCTCAACAGGCACATTTGCCAGCGCCAATTGCCGGCCAGCGCGGGGTATTGCTGTTCCAGTTGCTGCCATAACCGTAAGGTGGCTTCAATGCCTCCATTTTCTCCGATGGCTCCGTCCCAGTTTTTTTCCAGGGCCAGCACGCCGTCTGCCGCATCTTCCCTAACGGCAGATCCAAAAAAGAAATTAGCGTATTGTATTAATATTTCTCTCACGTCTGCTGTACTGCTCCACCCCAGCGCGCTCCATACCATTTTATTGATATCGTCGTGTGCGCCGTCGGAATAGCTGATGAAGCCATCCATATAAGGCGCTATAAAGCGATAGATGTTGGCATAGTAAACGGGCTGCGGATTCACCGGCTCACGGCCAAGAGTAAACGCAAAAGCAGGGTCCCACCACACTACGGGGTAATCGCAGCGAACAGTATGGGTGATGTCGGGATAGTGACGGATGGGATAGCCGGCGGGCAATGCCGCCCGGGTATCCTCCAACGAGGGACTGGACGGCCCCACTACGATGCCGCCCAGCCAGGTTGGATGTTGCTGACAGATATAGGAATACACGAACGCACACGCCGTACTGTCGTAGCCTTGCAGCGACAACCAGATCCGTGCTTTCGGATGATACTTCTTCAGTGGAAGTGATAATTCCTCCAGCAATGGAATCACCAGCTGTGGTGCGTTATTCCCGGGATCGCCACCCGGAAAAAAAACTGCATCGAGTCTGACCGCCTGGTGGAAAAGCGTGTCAAACTGTAGCAGGTAATGATTTCTTTTGGCGGTATCTTTTAAATCAAAGGTGGCCGGCGTCCACACCGAAAAATCCAGGTCATACTTTTTACAAAAGCTGCTGATCCGCAGGGTCATATCCATGGAAGGCAGGTGAAAATGGGGAGACGGCGGCATAAAGGGAATGGCTTCAATACTGTTGGCTCCAAATATCGCGAGGTCGCGGATGTATTGTTCGTATTGTTCCGGTGTCCATCCGTCGTAGGAGTTAGCGAGATTGCGGTAACCGATCTGATGCCCCCGTATAGCTTTTTCCGGCCTGGCATCGACGACTAACTGTTCCGGGAAGGTTACCTGTCCTTGTTCGTACTGCATTATGCGGAGTAAATAACCTGCGCCGTATAACAGGCCACGGGCGCCATCTCCGTTTACCTGTATAATCTGTCTTTTTTTATCTGATACCTGTCGGATATGATAAGATTCGGGCAGGCATTTTATACTGCTGAATACAATCATTTGTCCGCTTGCAGGCATCCGCTCTGTGATCCGCCAGGTGAGGCCGGTACGGCGTAGTACTTCTTCCTGTAATACCTGCGCAGCCACCTGTTTATCTTTACTTACAATGGTCACCTCCTGCCAGGCATCAGCGGAACAAAAAACAGGGATCATCAACAATAAAGTAAGGAATCCTCTCATTATATCATTTAATCCAGATCAACAAAAGAAGAAATAGCAGGACAACAAAGCAGGTGGCGGATTACCACCTGCTTCCTGTAATATTTATTTGAGGTACCACATCAGCGTGGTTTGTTTGTCAGGTCCGAATGCGGCAACCGCTTTCTGGTACTCATCTTCATTGGTATCGCGTTCGCCGGTAGGATAAATATAGCGTTTAGGTAAAACCGGTGAGGAAGACAATGGTCCCAATACAAATTTCGGAAAACCGGTGCGGCGGTTATCAAACCAGGCTTCCGTACCTTTCAGGAAACCGGCGATCCATTTCTGACCAATCAACTGCTCCAGCGTACCGTTATATTTTACGAGCGGCTGATCGTAGTAATGAGCGTCGGTGGCAGTTTTATCTACCCCATAATATTTCATATTGGCAGCGATACCATCATAGTAAAGGCTTTCGGCTGTTTTACCGGGCACGGTTACTTTTCCTGCCTGTACAGATTCCGCGAGGATAAAGCAAACTTCTGCGTAGGTCATCATGGTAGCTTTCACCATAGGGTCACTGTTACTTTTGAAGATAGCAGCCAAACGCGAAATATGATCTGCTCCACCGTTATAATCATAGGGTGCGGGAATAGCATTGGGTACACCCACATAAGGATGATTATCTACCGTACCTCCTGTAAGCACATCTACTTTGGCTATCCATATAGGCAGCCGCGGATCATTCCGTTGCAAAAGGGCATCTACAATTTCCTTGCTGGGCTTGCGTTTGTCAAACTCGGAGAAGGAGTTGGCAGTAGGCCCGCCTGGCCAGGAATTACCAGACAAAGTACCCAGGTATTTCACTTCCGCGTTATCCGCATTGCTTTCAAAAATGGGATATTTGTTTTTATCGTTCAGGATCTCCTGCATTTCTGTAAATGCAGCCGGATAATTTTTAGCGATACGCAACAGCGTTCTTAACCGCAGCGAGTTGGCAAACTTACGCCAATTCAGCGGGTCTCCGGCATACATCACATCTGCGTTAGCATCAACTTTACTGCTGATGCTGATCAGTTGATCGTTAGCTTCTTTCAGTGTTTTCAGCAATGCCGGGTAAACCGTTTGTTGCGGATCATACTTTGGATGCACCAGTCTTTCTGATTTCAGCAACAGTGCATCGGTATAGGGAATATCACCAAACAGATCAGTGATATACGCAAAGTTAAATGCTTCCATTATTTTACCCACTGCCACATATTGCGGCACATTCATTTTCTGGGCCAGCGCCATCATTTCCCGGTTGGCGGAAAGTCTTGCATACTCTGCATCCCAGCTCTGTGGGCCCCAGTCAAATTTATCATCGCCTTCATTGCGCACCATGGTAATATAGCGGCCGGCAGATGCAGGTTTATCAAAATAGGCATCCTGCTGGTACGCGTAAGCGGTATTAATGATGGTCGACGATAGCAGGAATTCAGGATTGATGACTTCCGACTCATTCGGATTCACGTTGATTTCTTCCAGTCCTTTTTTACATGAGGATAGCAAGAAACCCAACAGTAACATCGTATATAAAAAAGGTATGCGTTGCATAACCATATAATTATTGGTTTAAAAATTGAATCCAACCTTACAGCCATAGGAACGGGTGTATGGCAATCCCCAGCTGGCTACTCCCGGAGAGAAACTGCCATTGGAAATGGTCATCGCCGTTTCAGGATCATAGCCTTGTTCGGCGGCCGTCCAGGTAAACAGGTTGCGTGCAATCAGTGATACTGATAAATTTCCCAGTGGGAATTTGCCCAGCGTTTTCTTTGAAAAATTATAGGTAAGAGAAGCTTCTCTCAATTTCACATAGCTGGCATCAAATGTAGAGCGGCCATTGAAACTCCAGTAGTATTCCCCATAATAATTTTCCGGGTCGGTGATGATGTCATTTTTCTTATACTTACCCGGACTTACTTCGATGTAGCCATCGAGGATCATCCCATCGGTACGCTGGTTGGTGCCATCGTTCCAGGCAAGACCACCAGTTTGCGGATCGCGACCGTTGATGGTGGTGTAAGTGCGACCATCGCTCAACAGGTTCTTTGCCACATAGGAAAAGAATTTACCTCCCTGGCGCCAATCGATCAACAGGTTCAGCGCAAAGCCCTTATAGGTAAATGTATTGGTGATCCCTATCATAAAGTCGGGATTATAATTACCGATCTTGATATAATCATTTACCTTCTGATAGGAACCATCCTGGTCCAGTAATGGTTGTCCTTTAAACTCACCATCCGGTACAGTAGCCCATCCCTGGGCATACATATCGCCCATTTGCGAACCTTCCTGCACCTGGAAGCGGATACCTTCCGCGCCACCCGCCAGGTAACTGGTAATGCCCGGATAGAGTTCCAGTACAGTATTTCGGTTACGTGTATAATTCACCTGCAGATCCCAGCGAAAAGGGCCTGCTACGGGGGTAGCACTCAAACCGATTTCCACACCTTTATTACTTATTTTACCCGCGTTAATGTACATACTGTTATAACCGGATGCCATCGTTACCGGGATCCTCATAATCTGGTTGCGATCTACCGTATTGTAATAGGTAAAATCCAGTCCGATTCTGCCATTCAGAAAACGGACATCTGCTCCCAGTTCATGAGAAGTCGCTATCAATGGTTTCAGTTGATTGTTATTCAGGGTGCCGCTGATATTAGCCACTTTTACATCTCCCCAGTCCTGGCCAAATGCGAAAGTATTATACAGGTTGTACGGATCAGTATCTCCACCCACCTGTGCCCAGTTCACTCTTACTTTGGCATAAGAAAGAACTTTAGATTTTACGTTCAGCATATCCGATACAATCAGGCTTAAAGATGCAGAGGGATAAAAATAGGAATTGTTGGCTGCCGGCAGTGTACTGGACCAGTCGTTACGCGCCGTAAGATCCAGGAAGGCATAATTGCGGAAACTCACCTCTCCCATGCCATACACGCTATTGATCCGTTTGGTGTATCTGCCGGAAGTATTCTGTACAGTACCCGCTTTTGCATTGGAAATATTATACAGCTGTGGTATCACCAGGCTTTCTGTTTTCTGACTGGTTGCCTTTGTGAGGCGGTTCATGCGGTTGGCGCCACCAGACACGGAAATAAAGAAGTCTTTATTCAATTGTTTTTTATAACTGAGCAGGAAGTCGGTATTCTGTTCCCGGAAATATTCCGTTTCAATGGCATAGGCACCTGATGGATTGCGTATAGAGCCAAAAGGGCGTTTACTTTCCCGGCTTTCAGAATAAAGATCCATGCCAGTGCGTCCCATCAGCGACAAGTCTTTCGTGATCTCGATATTCAGTTCTACATTACCCATCATACGGTCGCGGTCATAACCGTTTATAAATTCGTATGCCACCAGGTAGGGATTGTCGGTACTGCCTGGCAGGTGTGTAAACTGCTCCAGCCCTTCTTTACCGGGTAGCCAGTAGTTACGGAGTTTCCTGATATCGATGTTCGGCGTAGTAGTATAAACGATATTGCTTACACCGCCCCGGTTAAAGGTGGGTCGGTTGCCACTGCTGTTTTTTGTATAGCCGATATTGGTGCTCACCCTTACTTTCGGATGGAGTGTATATCCTGCCGCAAGGTTGAGTGTATTTCTTGTCAGGTCTGTATTAGGAATAATCCCTTCATTTTTCAGGTTGGTATACGACAGCCGGAAATTCCCGTCTTTATTGTTACCAGTCAATGCAATGTTATTGGTAAGTGTGGAACCGGTGCGAAAGAAATCATTAAACCGGTTGGGATAAGCTACCCAGTCTGTTGGAATCGGGTTTCCTTCAGCATCCAGCGGGCTATCCCATTGAATATGCTTGGTACCAACATTCAGCCTGGGCCCCCAGGTGGCCTCAGAAATAGTTTCATCAGAACCGGTGCGGTCGCCGGCGCCGAATTCATTCTGGAATTTCGGGAACAACCATGCTTTATCGAACATAGCGCTGGAGTTCACTGAAACACCTAATCCTTTGGTAGGACCGTTACCGGATTTAGTGGTAATGAGTATAACACCGTTGAGTGCACGGGAGCCATATAATGCAGAAGCGCTTGCGCCTTTCAGCACTGTAACGCTGGCAATATCATCCGGGTTAATATCAGAGATGGTACTACCATAATCGACTACAACCTGTCCCACCGGCTGTTTAGGCGCACGTACTGCCGGCGCAATTGGAATACCATCTACCACGTATAAAGGTTGGTTATCACCATTAAAACTGCTTTGTCCGCGGATATACACCAGCGAGGTGCCACCGGGATCAGAGCTGGTACTTCTTACATTCACCCCCGCTACTTTACCTGATAATGCGTTGGCGATGTTCACCTCTTTTACGGTGTTTACCTGGTCGCTTTTTAAAGTAGCAATAGAATAGCCAAGCGCTTTTTCGGAGCGCTTAATACCCAGGGCGGTTACTACTACGTCGTCGAGACTCCGTACATCGGCAGCCAGTTGTACCCGCATGTTGCTGTTTTCCACGGGTTGTTCCCTGGTTCGATATCCCACAGAACGAAATACCAGCACGGCATTGCTGCCAGCCACCCGCAGGGAGAAATTGCCGTTGGCATCAGTAGCCGTACCATTGTTGGTACCTTTTTCATGTACGCTCACACCGGGCACGGGTGCGCCTTTTTCGTCTGTAACAGTACCTTTTACCAGTTGATCCACTGGTTTCACAGCAACTTTTGTTTCGGCTACGGCGGTACGGATCGCGTAGTCGTGATCGCTGAGTTTAACGGCCTGCAAGCCCAGTGGCAGCAATATTTTGCCAAGTTGTGCTTCGAGGTTGCCGGCGGCAAGGCGTGCTTGTTTTGCGGCTACCAATTTGCCGGCTACCTGTGCCGGCGAATAGTTAAAGCTGATGCTGAGATCTGTTTCCAGGTTAGTCAGCATTTGCCGGAGTGAAATAGTTCCTGCTTCTTCCGGAGTAGCGGTGCTTCTTACCATTAACTGCTGCGCCGTAATATGGTTGGTGAGTAGCAGCATTAACAGCAGCATTGCGCTCCAGGGAGCATAAAGCTTCGTAAAGCTCTTTTGCATAACTGTAAGTTTTAAAGACCTTATTCAAAAATGATAACTGAATTATTTTGTGTCATTTTCAGCTGATGTACTGTCGCCATCGCCTTTAACAGCATCGCCGGATTGGCCGCGGGGCCTGAGCCTGTGAACAACAGGTGCTCCATTTTGCTGTTGCCAAACTGCACCTGGTAACCGTAAATATCTTCCAGGTGCTGTGCAATCCGGCCCAATGATTCATCACGGAACACCAGGCGTTGTTGCTTCCAGGCGGTGAGCTGTGCCGGATCAGCGGCTAAACGGTGATGTTCGCCGGGGGTAAATGCCATCATATCTCCTGGCTTCATTTGCAGACTATCATTCACCACGATCTTACCTTCTTCCAATAATACCTGTATGTTATTATGCCGGTTATATACATTAAAGGCGGTTCCCTTTACTTCGATGGTCACTTCCGGCAGGAGTACCCGGAACTTCGGGTGCAGGCCTGCAGGGGATTTGGATACATTAAAATAGGCTTCTCCGTTCAGCGCCACTGTTCTTATCTTATCTTTCTCCCATTGGGCCGGGTAGGATATGGAAGAATTAGCGTTTAGTTGTACCGAAGATCCATCCGGCAGGATAACGGTTTTGGTTTCTCCAAAGCCGGTTTGTACCAGTATTTTTCCTGTTTGGGAGTGGTTGTTATAGTACCAGATGCCCACCAACAAGAGCAAACCCGCCGCTGCAGCACTGAGGGCATACCACCACCGGCCGCGCGGTTGTCCGTTATTTTTTTTAATGACGGGGGCGTCCAACAGGATATCTATCTGGTTTTTCACCACATCCATTTCTTCGGCACTCACCTCGTTAATCCGGAACTGCAATGCCAGCACCAATGCCCTGGCATCATAGAGCGCAACGTCTTTTTCCGGATGCGCTGCGTGCCAGCTGGTCCAGAAACCGGTTGTATCCCGGTTGTACAACACCCATGCCCGGAACGAGGCATCTCCCGCAAAGTCTGCGGCCTCATATTCATCATAGTTCATAAAAAGTACCTTGTACAATAAGAAGAGACGGCCACGGGGAAAATGCCCTCAGGAAAAACGAAGTTTTTTTAAATTATTTTTTAGCGCAGCATCAGGGCGGCTTCATTTTGTGCCAACAGTTCCTTTAATTCTGCAATCGCCCGGTAAATTAAGGTACGGGCATATTTTACTTCTTTCAATACCATGATCTCCGCAATTTCTTCATAGGTAAGACTTTCATAGAAACGGAGATAGATGGCTTCTTTTTGACGGAGCGTGAGGGAATTGAGTTGTTGCTGCAGCAAGCGGGTGGTCTGTTCTGTATGTTGGCGGTTGATGAGGATGCTCTCCGGAGATAGTTCCAGGTCGAAAAGCACAGCAGTACTGTCGTCGAGACTTCCAGGTAATTTTGCGGACCGGTCGAGGTACCGGAATAGTTTCCTCCTGGCCGATACCAGCAGGTAGCTTTTCAGGTTGACCATCACCGCCAGGCCTGCACGTTGGAGAAACAGCTGTGAAAAGAAGTCCTGCAGCACATCCTTTACCAGGGCACGATCATGGGTAAACCGGATGCAATAGCGGAACAACAGCGGAAAGTAGCGCCGGTATATTTCCCCGAAGGCGTCCCGGTCTCCTTCACAGAGCCGCCTCCACAGGAACTGTTCATCTTGCTGAAGATTATAAAGGCTGGTAGACATCTATTATGTGAATTAGGAATAAGGATTTCACTAAGCTACACATTGGCCGTTTGCCGTCATAATTTCCTGTCGAAAATAACATCTATTTAATGTGAAGACAAAGGAGCGGTTATTACTTCCTTGATCTGTAAACGTTCGCACCAGCCTTTGAAATCACGATAAATTTGTTGTAAGGTTTGTTTTTGTTCCGGTGTCAGTTCGAGCGCATGTGCACGGCTGATGGTCCGTACCGGTAGCCCCCGTAGCTGGAGAAAATACTTGGCGCTTAGCGGATAGGCGATATGGATCAGCGGATCTACCCGTTGCAGTTCCGATTGCATCCAGCGTACCTCTTCCTGCCTGCTTTCATCCAGTACATGATTACACAGCCATACCAGTATTTCCGGGTAAAAATTTCCGGAGATAGATGACATGCCGGCTGCTCCCATCTCCATAGACATCACCCCGTTGGGCGTATGTGCATCATAAAATTCCAGCTTACTGCCTGCGGTTACTGCCAGCTTCGCCCGCACATTGTCCACGTTACACGAAGTATCTTTATGGTAGATCAGCCGGTTTGTAGACAACAATGTAGCTAAAATCTGCGGTGTTATCACTCTTTTATAAGGTGCGGGACATTCATATAATCCCAGCGGGATATTCCCGGTTAGTGCAAACAACTGTTCAAACCGTTGCAGGAGCACTTCATCCGGCTCGTCCACATTCGCAAAATGCCCGGTGATCATGATCACGGAGTCTACCCCGGTATCATGGATCTTTTGCGTAAAGGCGGCTTTGTCGGGAATTGTTAACCCAAAAGATCCGGTAGCCACCACGGGTACACGTCCGTTTACATACCGCACTACATGACGTGTCAGTTCCAGTCGCTCGTCTTCACTGATACTGTACATTTCAGACGAAAGACAATTGGCAAAAAATCCCTTCACCCCTGCTTCCAGGTAAAAATCGATCAGCGGTTCCACCATGTCATGGTCTATCTGTGCTTTCAGATTAAACGGTGTAATCATTACCGGTACAAATTTCTTTTGCATAGCAAACGGGTTTTAAGGTCAGGAGGTTTTAAGGCGTTGCATACGTGACAAGAGCATGCCCACCAGGAATATGGATAAAGTGCCTATCACGATGATCATATGCACATGCAGCGGGCTGCGCAAACGCACCCATTCAGCAGGCAGGTATTTTGAAAGCGACATCCAGAGGATGATCAGCAGGCCTGTAAGTGTGGCGGTAACCGCGGCCGTATTTCTTGTTTTTGAAACAATACCCAGGAGGAAAAGTCCCAGCATGCCACCGGCAAAAATGCCCGACAATTCCCACCACATGTCGAGGATACTCTTTACTCCTATCATGGATATACCAAAAAGAATAGCCAGCATGCCCGTTACCATAGTAGCGGTATACAATACGCGCATATCGGTTTGCGGACCGGCATTACGATTGATATAGCGCTGGTAAATGTCTTTCAAAAAAACAGTAGCAGTACTGTTCATGCCACTGCTGACGGTACTCATAGCAGCAGATAAAATAGCGGCAACAATTAACCCCAACAGTCCTCTTGGCACTTTCATCACCATAAACCAGGGCAATACCTTATCCCCGTAATCTGCCGGTTGCAGGGTATTTGCCGCTACATGCCGTTCTGCCGCCACTTGTTGTTTTACGGCCAGGAGTACTTCAGGATGCTGTTGGCCATAGGCATACAGGGCCGTGCCAATAAAAAAGAATACCATGCTTACCGGAACATACCAGTACACACACAACCATATGCTGCGGGAAGCTTCCTTCTCTGAGCGGGCAGTATGGTAGCGCTGTACATAGTTCTGGTCCATTCCAAAGTTATTCAGGTTAATAAAAAAACCATAGAGCAATACTACCCAGAATGTGGACGTATGGAAATCATTTAACTCAAAGCTGCCCAAAGAAAATTTTCCATCGGTCATACCAATCCTGAAAATATCTGCAACGCCGTTGTTCATGCCTGCGATCACCAGCCATAGGATCACGAGCGCGCCGGCTGTTTTAACGATGCCCTGCAGTACTTCTGTCCAGATCACCGCTTCCATGCCGCCGAGTACAGTATATATAATAATACAGACGCCTGTAACGGCCATGATAGTACGCATTTCCAAACCTGTCAGCGCCTGCAGTGCCAGGGCCACGCCAAAAAAGATAGCGCCCATCCTGGCCAGCTGCATCAGCATAAAACAAATCATGGCATATGTTCTGGCCCATGGTCCGAAACGGCGCTCCAGGTGCGTATAGGCACTCACTTCACCACTGTGCCGGTAAAAAGGCACAAAATATTTTGCCGCAATAAAAGCGGCCAGGGGCATAGATAAGCTGAATACAAAAGCATTCCAGTTACTGCCGAAAGATTTTCCCGGCACACCCAGGAATGTGTTACTGCTTAGAAAAGTGGCGTACAACGAAAGCCCTAATGCCCAGCCAGGAATGCTGCCTGATGCCGTTGTAAATTGTGCAGCATTCTTATTTTTCCTGGAAAACCACAGTCCCACTAAAATCATGCAAAGCAAATAAATAACGATGACAGCCAGATCTATTAAAGGCAATTGGTGCATAGCAGTTCACTATTGGTTGATAAGTACCTGTCAGTACGTGGAAAATGAAAATCACAGTGCCGGATTCTTCTGCTAAGGTTGCAAATTTTTATCTACTAAACAATGTTGAATGTTATGAAAAGAATAGCTTAAATTACTATCGCCATGGACCATCTTGCCGCCAACACGCCCACTACATGGATACTACCGGGTCAGCTGAAACGCAGGCTGGAAAAACATCCGCTGGGTAAAAATCTTTTTATTACCACTATGGGATTGTATCCCGAAAACACGGTCAGGGAACTGGGCGAGGTTAAAGGCAGCAGCGTATATACGTTACTGTATGCTGCACATGGCAGAGGATGGCTGAAGACAGGCGTCAAAAAAATCATTATCGGCGCCAACCAATATCTCATCATTCCGCCCAATACCGTTTTTCGTGCCGGTCCGGACCGGGATGATCCATGGCGGATGTATGTTGTACAATTTACCGGGCAATTGGCCGCCGAAATATACCGCTACCTGGGCACGGGACTGCAACCCCGCACTACACCTCCCCTGGTAGGCAGGAATGCGCAATTTGATGATATCCTTCATCATCTCGACCTGATGAACAACATAGAAAACCTGTTGTACGCCAATTTCCGTTTTTACAGTTTCCTGGGCACCTTCCGGCTCAGCGTATTTAACTATATGAAACGAGGGGCGGATAATATTATTGAGCGATGTATACAGCTCATGAAACAACGGCTGGACCAGCATCTCACACTCGCTGATCTCTCCAGGGAAATGTGTATGTCTGCCTCTTATCTTTCTGCGCTTTTCAAAGAAAAAACCCGCTACTCTCCCATACAGCTGTTTACCTCGCTGCGTATGCAGAAAGCGAGTCAGCTGTTAAAAGAAACCCGTTTTACCATTAAAGAAATTGCGGGGGAAATGGGGTACCCAGATCAGTATACCTTTTCGAGATCGTTCAAATTAGTGATGGGTGTGTCGCCGAAAACGTTTCGGGATAATTTATAGCGTCCCTGCCGCGGGGATTTTCTTACCCAGGATTAACAGTGATTAAGATGATTTTCAGGATTTTTTTATAATGATTTAAAAAAGATTAGCGGAGATAAAAGCGAGTATTAATATATCCTTATTAATTATTGTTGTCCGACTAAAATCGGGTTAAAATAGGCTGTATTTCTTTGCAGGCAAAGTTTACAGGTAAAAAATCGATTGTTTCAGAATCAGGGGGAGCTCCCCCATCTGTTACGT